>Ga0208316_1000727_pt1 | contig 24171 bp, 20 predicted proteins | sample MalvireepMed_231_FD_184240 | JGI IMG/M metagenome (GOLD analysis project Ga0208316, IMG submission 184240) | Marine viral communities from the Global Malaspina Expedition - Malaspina viral metaG DeepMed_231 (SPAdes) (version 2) | ecosystem: Environmental > Aquatic > Marine > Oceanic | place... | reverse complement strand
AGCGGCGGCGGCTAGGCGGCGGCGGCAGGGAATGGAACCGCCCGCGCACGCCCGGTACGCCCGCGCGCACGCGCCCGCGAGGGGGGTACTCCTAGACTGGCCGTGGGCGACGGGAGTAAGGGGTGTCCTCCTGAATCTCGCCAGCGTTTTCGGGTTTCTGCCTGCGTAGCCGGGTTATGGCGGTTAGTATTAGTTCCTGTCGGGTAGTTATCCACAGCTTTCGGAACGTGGTGCTGTTGTCCGGCGGTGTTCTGAAAATCTACTGGGGGGGAGTTGTTGTCTAATGGGAACTGATGGACGTAACTGACGTGTTGCCGGGTGCTCGCGAGCCAGCCCCGTTGCCTGTGGGGAGGCAGCGGTTATCGCAGTTGAGTGGTGAGCCGATGCGTCTTGTGTGGCGTGAGTTGCCGGATTCTGATTCTGAGCGTCATCCGGGTTGTGGCTATATTCCTACGGGTCGTGAGTGTCCTGCGTGTGGTGGTTTTCTCGGGCCTGAGCTGGCTTCTGAGTACTCTTACCAGGAGGATTTCCTTGCTGACGACCATCTGACGGTGATGGGGACGGGTGGTGAGCAGGCCGGGAAGTCGAACTCTGTTTCCATGAAGGCTTTCGGGGTGATTCTGGCGTTCCTGGGCCAGTATGCGGGTTCCGGGCGGGCTGCTGGCGAGGTTGCGTGGCTTGTTGCGGACAACTACGAGCTTACTGCCCAGGAGTTCGGGAATCTTCGTGACTGGCTGAGGACGACTCCTTTCAAGGTGCGTGCCAGCAAGCGTGTTGACCCTGGCGAGATTACGGTGAGGGTTCCGGGTGGGGACTTCATCGTGAAGACCCGTTCGTCTGACTCCACGCAGTCGCTCAGGGCAGAGTCTCCCGTGGTCGTGATGGTCTGCGAGGCGGCGCTGGTGTCGCCGGATGCCTACGAGAGGCTCCGTTCGAGGGTTGGGCGTGCGCGTTCCATGTTCCCCGGTTACGGCGCAATTCTCCTGAGTGGAACACTGGAGGGGTCGCTTGGCTGGTATCCGACGCTTCTTACGAAATGGAAGTCCCCGGCGGTGCAGGAGGCGGAGAACGTTGCCTCCTTCTCGATGCCGTCGTTTTCCAACATCTTTGCCTACCAGGGTGGCGCGAACGACCCGGCGATACTGGAAATCGCAGCGTCGATTTCGGAAACCGCCTACAAGGAGCGGGTGCTTGCCATTCCTGCACCGCCCACGGGCCGCGTCCATCATGCCTTTGACCCGACCGTCCACGTGCAGATGACGGAGTACGACCCGGAAGAGCCGGTTTATATCGGAATCGACCCCGGCTACAGCGGCAGAAGCTCGACTTACGCCGTGGAAGTGGCGCAGCGACGGCCAGTGCCGTGCCTGAACCACCACTTCTGGGTGACTCACGAGATATTCGAGAAGGAGATGACTGCCGAGCAGATTTGCGACATGACGGTGCAGCAGACGTGGTGGAAATCGAAGCTCAAGACCGCCGTCGTGGACGTTGCAGGCGTCGCACACGCAGGCGCAATGGAGTCCAACGTCGAGGTCTGGCTCAAGAAGACCGGACTGGTCCTGCTCAACCAGAAGGTGAACATCCGGCCGGGAATCGACCGCTTCGACTCCATGCTGTCGGTCTGTGCAGCCTGCGGCGAGCCGTACCTTGTCTTCGACCCGAAATGCAGGGGTGTAATATCTGAGCTTGGCGGCGCAACCAATCCGTTTGACGGCCAGATTCACGTCTACTCGTGGCAGAAAGACCGCTCAGGCTCGGTTGTCGGCGGCAACCCGCGTGACGAATACTGCGACGGCATAAAGGCTCTCACGTATCTGTTTGTGAACCAGTTCGGGTATGCTACGGCTAACCAGGAGCGCAGGCGCATCAAGGTAAAGCGGCGAAGAGACCGCAGGGTGTACGCATGAGCAAGTTCCACTTCTCAGACCCGTGGCCGATGGACGCAGGCGGCCATGACTGGGAAGCCCTCTTGAAGGCGACGAACGAGGGCTATTACGCCAGCACGCCGAAGCACCTGAGACCACCGGAGATGCGCTACGATATCCAGCCACTCACGGCTGCCGAACGGGCGATTTCAGTACCGTTCCAGCCGGTCGAGGGCACGGAGTTCCCGTTCGATACCCTCACCGAACCGGAGACTGACGGTGCTAATTCCGCTCCCGGCGGAAAGTCTCAGGGCGCAGACTTGAGCGCGGGCGGCGACGCTAACTCCTCGGCGTGCTCACACGCCGCCCCGCTCAAGCGCCTTTATGCCAGCGTGGCCGTCTGCTTCGAGTGCGGCCAGCAGTTCCGGGTGGAGTCTTTCAGCCCGTGACAACCGAGCAGCCTGTGCTGCGAGCACCCGAGCAGCCCGTGCTCCGAGCACCCGAGAAGCCGCGCCGTCTCACGCAGCGCGAGCGCGAGCGCGCCGCTCGTATCTTCGGTGAAATCGAGGAGGAGTTCGTTGCCGAGAAGGCGCTCCACGACCGGATGGACGACGACTGGGCGCTCTGGAACCTCGAAGAGTTCGAGCCAGACCCCGCAGAGGGCATCGCCTCCGAGGATGCCATTACGACCAACCGGCCACGCGTCCTCGCACAGAAGGTAATCGCCTTCCTGAACGGCGTCATCCCGTCCTTCCGCGTCCCCGACGCCAAGCAGATGCAGGGCGGCAAGCGGGAGGTCAACGACGCACTCGAAGACCTCGTGGTCGGCATGTGGACCAACGCCAACCGCAGGCGCAGGAGGCGCAACGAGAGGTCCATCCAGGGAGCACTCGCAGCCCACGCAACAATCATGGGCGGCTGGGTGGCGATGCGCGCCTTCCTGAGAAAGAAGCCAAACGGCGAGACGTTCGAGGACATGCAGCCGTTCGACCCGCGCCACCTCGTGATTCTGAAGGGCGAGGACGAGCCGCTGTGGTGCGCCTACCGCACCCACCAGCGACGCAACCTGATTCGCGAGCGATACCCGCGCTTCAGGTTCGCAGAAGAGGACGACCGCGACGACGCCACGCATCCCGGAGAGGCCGTCTACGACTACTACCGGCGCGCGGAGAACCCCGATTTCGACGCCTCCTCGCAAGACCCGTTTGACTCCCATCCGTGGGTCTACCTGCGGGGCGTGCTCATCGACGACCAGTGGGCACAGATGGAGACACGCATCTTCTGCCTGCACTTCCCCGTAATCGCCGTGCCCGCCGACGAGGTGCCGCTGCGGGGACCGACCGACCGGCACGACGGGACGAATATGAAGGAAGCCTTCGCCGAGTCGATATTCGCCGAGAACCGCACGGTCTGGGACAAGATTGAGCGCTCGGCAAGCTATCTCATGGACCTGATGGGCAAGGCTTCCGACCCCCAGAAACTGGTCTCATCACTCGACGGCACAACGGAGCTGGGCGACTCGGCCAACGAGAAAGGCTCCGAAATCCCGCTGTCTACCGCCAACCAGGAGGCGGTGGGCCTCATGGAGCAGCCCGACCTGCAGCGAGCAGGCTCGGTCCTGCTGCAACTCCTGGCACAGGATGAAATCACAGGCTCGCTGCCGCCACAGGCGTTCGGCATCCTCGACAAGCCCCTCTCGGCAGTCGCTCTCAGGCAACTAGGCTCCAACCTTGAACACAAGGTGCTCCCGCGCATGGGGGCCATCGAGATGGTGATTGAGGGCGCTTTCGAGGTGATGGTCGGCCAGTTCGAGACGGGCGCTTTCGCCCCGATTGACGTTGCAGGCCGCCGCTTCGATAACGTGCCGTTCAGCCGCGCAATCATGGCCGAGGAGATTCAGGGCCACGACAACCTCGAAATCGAGATGGCGCTGACGCTTCCCGAGGACGACGTGCAGCGGCTGCAGCAGGCACAGTTCTACATGCAGCCGATTCCGGGGACGAACGAAACCCTCGGCTCTGCGCAGTTCGTGCGCGAGCGAATACTCAAGATGCAGTCGTCAGATACGATTCACTCCCAGAACATGGAGTCGCTGGCACGTAACTCGTCTCCCGTTGCCCTCGCACTGGCACAGTTCGAGGCAGCGCAGCGCACCGGCGACGAGCAACTCATCGCCATCACCTTCGACCAGCTTCAACTGGCGGCGCTCATGCACACCGTCCAGATACAGTCCGGCGTCGCGCAACTGATGCAGGCCGCGCAGGGCGTCGTCGCACCGCCGGGTACCGAGACGAACGGCAGCGCCGCAGGTGCTGGTGGTGGCGCTAGCCCGAATGGCTCCGCGGGTATACTTGGGAATCCAGCGGCAGGTGGTATGGGCGTGGCAGAGTTGCGCGGCACCGGCAACGCGCCGTCGCCGACGGCTGGCTCGAACACGCGTGGCGCAGCAGAACGCGAGGACATCGAGGCGAGACTGGCTGAGATAGGACTGGAGTTGGGAGCGTAAAAGATGGTTCTTGAAGTAAAGCTGAAGGACGGCAGGACGTTATATTTCACCATTCCCGCGGGTCGTCAGGGCGATGCGCAATCTGCTGCGTTTGGGATGCCCAATGCTTTCTGGGGCGGCTCGTCTGTGGACACCGTAAACCTCCTCTCAGGACCCGAAAGCCTCCCAGAAGGCGCAACCATAGCAGGCACCGCACCGGGGCTTGTCGTCGGAGAGGGGCCTGGCATCCTGCCCACTGGTCCCATAGCACCCGAAGAGGAAACGTCGTACATCTCTGGTTTCAGGCGAGGGCTGCAGGAAAGAGGTACGCCGGTAAGCGGGGGTAGTCCGTTCTCCCGGTTCCTCGCCAGCCAGTTCCCCGGATACAGGGCTACGGCAATGGGCCAGAGGGCATTTGAGACCCCGGTCTCTGGCGCTGGCCCGGAAGGGGGTTTGGACGTCGCACCGCTCCTCAGTCCTCACCAGACGATGCAGACATTCGCGCGTGAAACGCCGTTTTCAGCCCTGCCAGGCGCAGCGAGCAGCGTGTTCCAGACGATGCTTGACCGGTCGCGAGAGCTGGCGGGAGAGGCTCCGTCTGCGGTACAGCAGCCGTGGCTCACGCCATCAATAACAGATGAGGCGATTCGGGCAGCAAATCTGGCTCTCATGGCAGCCCGTCAACGGTACGGAACATTTGCCCCAGCGTTGCTTCCGGGTGCCGGGGAGATTGGGCAGCAGTATATGGCGCAGCCCACGGGTGGTGCAGCGAGATTCGCCCCCTTCGCAAACAGACTTCTCGGCCTTGGAATGTAGCCGATGCCGGAGTGGCCCGAGGCATTCAATCTCTTCGAGCAAGATGAGTTTGGTAGACGGCTCATCTTTGAGTCGTTACTGCCGCAGGACCTCTTCGGCAAGCAGCGCCAGGCTCTTTCGGCACAGTTTGCGCCCACCTTCAACCGCTTCCTTGGCCAGTATGGCCAACGGATACGTGAAGGCGAGCAGACACCGACGTTCCGCGGCTTCCTGGAGCAGCAGTTCGACCCGCAGCGCCAACTGTTGCGGATGCCGTCGCTTTCAGCAGGGCGCACTACGCCGCTCGTAACGCCGACGCTATTCAACTTCCCCCGGTAAATGGTCAATCAGGCTGGTGAGATTGACCGCCTGAACCGCGTCGCACGGCAGTCGTTCGGGCCACAGGTGCGCGTTGCCAACCCGCGCCTCTTTTCTGACTTCATAACGCAGGCAGCCGCTGCCTTTGAAGAGGAACGCGCCAGCCTGGGCCAGGTTGCCGGCGCAGGGCCGCGGACGACCCCCGTAGCCCAGCCAGGTCAACTCGGAATAGAGACTCCTCTTATTACAACTCCCGTAGCCCGGCCAGAGCCAATTCCACAAGGCATGGGGCTGCTGGCGACTCCCAGCCCGATGGACTTAGAGCGGCGACGCCTGATTACGCAGAAGTACCTGGAGAGTGGCCTTACGCCTCCCACCTGGGCCAGCACGGAGGAGCTTGAAGACTTTTACGCACTCAGAACTGCGCCGACTCCTCCTCCAGTAGAGGGGCAGGTCGCCATTCCCTCCGTTGAGGAACAACAGGGTAAGCCTTTTACATACAGGCTGGGAAGGCTGGGGGAGTTCGCGCAACGGCTGGGTGCGGATACCTTTGCTGCCTATGCCGCAGCGACCGGCCAGGGCTTCTGGGCAGGCGCTCCTCCTGAGTTTCTGCAAGCAGTTGAAGAAGAACGGGCACTCGGTCCCAGGCTGGGAGAGATAGACCCTCAGACGCCCGAGGCGCGCGCGTTGCAGCGAACGAGTCCCGAGTTCTTTCAGATGCCTATTATTCCCGGTATCCCCTTCCTTCAGGAACCGGGTGAGGCGTTGTGGACTCTCGGTGGCGCAGAGGCCGGGGCGGAGGCGTTTAACCCGTTAAATATTCCTCCGCTAGGTGCCACTAAAGCTGCTGTACGAGGAGCTGGAGCAGTCGGAGCAGCCGCAAAAGCGATAACTAGAGAAGCTACTCAGGGGGCAGTTGGGGCCGCAGGACGACGGGCTGGTACGGCTGTGCGCGGGAGTGTCGAGAGGCTCCGGGCTGAGATTTCTCCCGGTGCTGTCACGTTACCGGACCGACCACTTCTACCGACGCCTCGACAGCCGTCTCGAACAGGACGCGTGGTCAATCTTGACAGTCTTGCAGAAGGCGAAGTTGATACTGTCCTTACAACGCCGGGTACGCGAGTCAGCTACGAAACGTGGAGCGGCAGGCGTATCACGAGGGTAGTTGGAGATGACCTGTCACTTCAGAAGGAGCCGTGGAGGGGGCCACAGCCGGGCCTGACAAACATCAAGCGCATGGCACGCGGAGAGAATATCGCCCGCGGTCGAGCCGCTCTGATTGACCGCTTGCAGCTTGAAGGCAATCTTGGCACTCCCGGCATCGCCGGTGAAACTGACTACGGTGAGGCGTTTATCCGTGCTCTCCCGGATGAACTTCTGGAAGACGTTGGGCTATCTATCAGGAGCGAGCCAACGGCAGGCGACCTGGCATTTTTGCGGGGCGAGGTCGTTGGCTCGCGCGGCCTGCTCGGTACTTACGACCCGGCACTGGGGCTGGCGACTCTTTACCGCAAGGTAATCGCTAACTCTGCCTTCTGGCCCGATGAAGTGCTCATACACGAGTTATCTCACAGTCTTCAACGGTACGTGCCCCCAGAAGACCTGGCTCTCTTGAGGCGGCAGTACCAGCGCGAAGTAGCAGCAGCCGCCTCTCGTCGTGTTAGCAGGGGGGCTACCGTAGGCGTTAAGCCAGAACTCGGCCATCGCCTCTCGGCTTTCGAGGAGTGGTTTGCCGAAGCGATTACCAGCAGGGGGATGCGTGATGTAGCCGAGCGAACCGTTCCGCAGGGTGGCGTCTTCACGCGAACGGCTCGTCGCATCCGTGAGATTGCCGTTGGTTTCTATAACTGGCTTCGGACTATCGGGAGAGGAGACCACGCAGAGCGGGTTTACCGGAACCTGGTACTCGGACGCGAGCGCCAGCAGTTGAGTCCAGCTATATCAGAGCGGCTAGGATTTGCAGCAGGACCGGAGCCGGGGGCCGGGGCCGCCCGCGGCGCAGGACTGCCGGAGGGTGCGGCGGGGCTGCCGGGTGGTGGCGACCCAATTCTGCCCGATGACATTATCCAGTCGATTGCTCGTGTGCGGCAGGCGGCTGATGAAGGAGCGGAAACGGTTAGGCGGGAAGGGATAAAAATTGAAGAGCTTCCCGAAGACGAAATACGGGCTGAAATCATTGGGGAAGCACTTGGAGACGAAATCGCTGACCTGACGAAGGAGATGCGGAGGCGGGGGGTTAACCTAACGCCTGAGATTGTTGCTGAGAGTCGAGCGTCCCTAAATGCGATTGCACGTATAGGTAATCCGGCTAGAACTCTTGGGGCCGCCGATCGCGAAAACTCTCTACTTTGGGACGTTATCGCTGAGCGTCATGGAGGAAAATCGGTAACATCTCCCTTTGAGATTGTTGGTGATCAGTCTGTTGGCGGTCGGCTTGGCGACAGATTGCTTGTAGATACAGAAAACCCGCAAATTGCCGCTGAAGTTGCTGCTGACATTGACCAGATAGCGGCGGAGACTCGTCGTGCGCTCTTTGGCATTGAGGCTGAGGCGCGGATAGGGCCAGTCCCGCGCGCGTTGCCCGAGGCGCAGCAGGCCGCCACCACCGCCCCCACGCAGCCTCCCGCTGCCGCTGCTGCTAGGGGGGCTGGTGAGGTAGTCCCTGCTGTACGGGCACAGCAACTACTGGATACCATCAAAAATACGCCAGAGGCAACCTTTGAAGAGGCGGTGGACATCGCTGCCAAAGACCTATTTGAGGTGCATGGTGAAGGGAATTTCTGGACGGTGGCGTGGCAAGCAAAGGGGCCATTTAAGGATATAGAGCTGGGGTGGAGGTACTTAGGTTCTACGTCAACTAGAGGGATTCCGTCAAAGGCAAAGGCAGAAAACTTTGCAAGAGAATTTGGCATCAAAAATACCCTAAAGAACAAGTCGTTTGCGGTCGGAGCCAAAGACCTAACCGCAGACCCTGGTAACCAGATGTCTTTGGTGCGTGAGGCATTGATACGGACAGGGAAGTTTGATATCTCTCCCGCCAGACAGGCCACACGGGCTGCTGATGTTGCTCCCACCGCCCCCATACGGCCTCCCACCGGGGCTGCTGCGGCCCGCGAGGCTGTCGGGGGCATCCCGGAACGGCCGCGAGTAGCCACGGCTTTCGACACGGGGATTGCCGCGCCCGAGCAGATTGATGTGCTGAAAGCGGCGAATAATCCACCGCCTCCAGTACGTGAGGCCGAAGGCTTAGTTACAGGGCGCTGGTTCTCAGAAGCAGATATTGACGCTCTCGTTGCCGTTCGGAATAACTTGCCGGTGTCTGCAGAGACACAGGGCGTCCTTGCCACTGAGAAGTTGACCAGGTTACTGAGGCAAGCAGAAGTAGCGACCGAGGAGACAATACGATTACGGGCCGAGGAACTGCGGGGCATCACAGCGCGAGCAGCAGGCGCTGCCGAAGCAGTCTCGCCGCGGGGGGCAGGCCCTGCAGCCCGCGGGCAGCTTGGTGGCGAGCGTGCGCTAGGGCAGTTTGAGCCACTGAGGCCGCAGTTCACCGACGACGACCTCGACTCTCTGTTCGGACGTATCTGGGGCACCGATGACCGCTTCTTCACGAAGCTCAATGCCGATACGGCACTCACGAATCTGCTACAGGGGCACATCCCAACGCCATCCGAGTTACGGCTGCTTCGTGAGCGGTTCGGCCCTGAACTGGTGCGCGCGGCACGTGACCTGCGGCCGCTCAGTCAACGGGTCAGAGAGAACGTCATTGAGGTTCTGAACATTCCGCAGGTTCTGCGGTCGTCGTTCGACTTCTCGGCCCCTCTCAGGCAGGGCATCCTTCTATCTGCTGGCCACCCGCGGGAGTTCGTGAAGAGTTTCGTACCGATGTTCCGCGCCGCCTTCGACCCTGCGGAGTTTAGGCGCATCAACGCTAACATTGTGGCTCACCCTGACTTCGACCGTTTGGTGAATGAAGGCGGGCTGTTCCTTCACGACGTAGAAGGCACGATTGGGCTGGCGCTCAGAGAAGAGGCGTTCATGGGGCGCATCCTTCAGCGCATCCCTGTGCTGGGGGCAGGCATAAAGGCGTCTGAACGGGGCTTTGCTACCTATCTGAACAAACTACGGTTCGACGTGGCCACGAACACGCTGGACAACTGGCGGAGTGCAGGTATCAAGGTCACTCCTGACCGCGTGCGGCGCATGAACCGCTGGCTGAACGTGGCTACGGGCCGCGGTCGGCTAGGGAAGTTTGAGAGTATCGGCCCTGAGTTGAACGCTGCCTTCTGGTCACCCCGATTGGTAATGTCACGGATTCAGGCCCCTCTGAGCATCTTTGAGCGCGACCCGGTAATCCGCAAGATGGTCGTCGGCGACCTGCTGAAGTTCTTCGGTGCGGGGATGGCAATTCTTGGTCTCATCAAAGCGTCAAATGCCGCCGAGGTTGAGTTGAATCCTCGCTCGTCGGACTTCGGCAAGGTACGAGTTGGCCCGTCACGCGTGGAGTTCTGGGGCGGTATGCAACCTATCGCTCGCTATCTGGCTCAGGCTGTCAGTGGTAGTCGGAAGACGGTTACCGGCAAGGCTGCAGGGGCTACTGTGCCGCAGCCGCCTTCAGACACGATAATCCGGTTCTTGCGGTCCAAGCTGGCACCGGGCCTGCCGTCCATCGTGGCTAACCGGGTATTCCAGGAAACCTTCATTGGCGAAGACCTTGATGAAGCCTCTGGCTTGTTGACCGAAGAGTATGGGGTAGAGGTAACGGCGGAACAGCGCGAGTTGTTCGGTCAACTGGTGCCGCTTATCATCGTCGATATTCTCGAAGGCGTTGAAGAGCAGGGCTTGCTTGGTGGCGCTATCGGCGCAACGGCGCTCTTCGGCACAGGCACCACGGCTTTCGGCGGTCCCACTGGTACGCAGGGCCGTGGAGGGCCTGTCGCCAAGGGTAGACGCTCTGCCGCTGACCCCAGGCACTTCGCTAGATTCGAGTAAACAGGTAATAACGTAGTAACATATCCAATCAACCAAGGAGGATAGCGGTGGTTTCTGAGCAGCAGACGACCACTCCTGCAACCGAAGAGCATCAGATTCAGCAGCTCGCCGAGACACTTGAGCTGGAAGACTCTACTCCCCCCGAGGTAGGCGAGGCCGCTGATGCGGCTGCCGCTGCCGAGCGGGCGGGTGAGTCTGCGGCGCGAGGGTCGGAAGGCGCAGAGGCCGGGTCGGTTGCTACCGGAGTTGCAGAAGGGGAAGCGCCTGCGCCTGTAGAGACGACCGAGGTTCCCGCGGCGAAACCCGCAGGCGTAGACCTGAGCCAGTCGCCCGAGTGGCGGCAGGCGCAGAGTACCTACGACACGCGCATTGCGGCACTGGAACAGCAGGTGGCAGCGACAGGCCAGCAGCAGCAGGCTGCGGTCGAGCAGCAGCAGGTTTCGGCTTTTACCGAGGCTGAACTTGCCCGACAGGAACAAGCCTATGCGGCGCAGATGGGTGAAGAGGCAGCCCGAGAGACTGTCCGCTCGCCCGCGAACGCCGGGCAGGTGCGCAGGTACTTCGAGACGCAGGCCGAGCTTATAAGGGCACGTGCTGCCGTCCAGACCAGCGACCAGATGCTCGACCACGCTGGAAAGATAGTAGCTGTAGACCAGTACGCAGCCCAATTTGGCGTTACAGATGCAGACAAGTCCCTGCTCTTTAGCACGCAATCGCCTGCCGAAATGGAGCAGCTTGCACAGCGTCTTGGCAGGCAGAACGTCACCCAGAGCCGGGTTCCCGCGGAGACACCCGAAACAAGTCTTCAAGCACAGGAGTCAGCCGCCCCAGCGGGCGCTGACCACGCATCCCTGCTTACAAGCCTCCAGGACAAGGACTGGTCGGAGATGAGCGCCGGAGAGCGCAGAGTCGCCGAACGGGAGTGGCGGGGGTAATGAGTAAAGGTAGGTAAATGGCTGCAACAGCAACGGCAGCGCAGGCCGAAAACGCGCAGAAAACAATGGTTGCTGCCACTCGCTATGTGCAGGAGCACAAGGCTCCCGCATACGCTTTGATTGAGAAGATGCGGCTCCCACGCGGCCACAAGGACGCGGAGGTGCCGAAGGTCGGCCAGTTCACGTTCTCTGACCTCACTGACGGTGAGGACATGACGGACGAGCAGACCATCAACATCACCACGACTAACCTCACGGTGAAAGAGGTCGGCGCGAAGGTAATCGTGACCGACAAGTTGGTGGCACAGCACGGCTCGACGCCCATCTTCTCGATTGTTGGCAGACAGGCGGGTGACGGCTTCACAAAGAAGCAGGACAACGACACGACTGCTCTGTACCCGAACCTGAACGGCGGAACCGCTTTCGGTTCGTCTGGTTCTACGGCTACCCTGAGCGCAATGTCGGGTGCCATCATCAAGGCACGCGGCGGTTCAGGTGCAAGCCAGACGGAGCCTTTCGACCCGTCGTACATCGTGCTTCACCCGCACAACTTCCACTCACTGCTCACTTCGGTTTCCGTGGTGGGCGGTGCAAACCTGAATCCGCCCGAAGACCTCCAGCGTGCGGTGCTGAAGAACTTCTTCCGCCACCGCTACAACGGGGTGAACTTCTTCGAGGACGGGAACCTGACGATTGACTCGTCGGGTGACATAACCGGGGTTATCGCGCAGCAGGATGCGATGATTGCGCTTGAGTCGAAGTCATTCGCCATCGAGCGCGAGCGTGACGCATCCCGTCGTGCATGGGAGTTGAACTGGGTGGCCCGCTACAACGTCTTCGAGTTGGACGACCAGCACGGTGCGCCCATGCTCTACGACGCGACGGCCCCCGCTTCGACCGGTTAAGGACTCATTCGTGACGACCATCGACTTCGATAAGCCAAAAACACAACCCGGCTCCGGCGGCTCGCTCATTGAGCCAATCGTCATCAACGAGAACTACATCACGCTCTGGCGTCACAGGCCGTCTCTGAATGTTGACGGCAAGATGACGAAGGAATCTGGCACGGTGGCGACTGAACGGTATCCGGGGCAGGACAAGATGGGCCTTCTGTCGAAGGCTTTTGGTAACGGCTGGTTCCCGTGGCCCGTTGGCACGGAGCCAACTCGCGACCATCTCAGTCTCTACCGTCGTATGGACGCAGGGCATGAGACGAACGACCGGAATCGCGAGTCTGTTCTACGAGCGTGGCGTGCCTGCAGGGCACAGGAAGGCGATGGCGAAGAAACTAGGCCAACGGTGGCGGAGGCAATGGTAGAGTCCTCCGCTACGCCCCCGCCACCCGCGGCGCTCCTCGTGTGTCCTGCCTGTGATGAATGGACTCCCAGGGCGACTGAGCTGGAATCCCAGAAGAAGTCGCTCAGGATTCACATGGGCAGGGAGCACGACATAGGAGTGCGGCCAAAGAAGACCCGAAAGCAGAGGGCGAAAGCATAGCTGTAATGATTGGCCGAGGCTATGCGGCAACAATCTACGTCGGCCAATCGCAGGGTGTATAAGAAACCTGTAAGGGAGTTCTGAAAACTAATGTCGTTCCCGAATACGATTTACGGAAAAAAGGGCTGGGAGAAGAAGCTGACTTCTACCCAGCGACACAAGCTGGGCACCCGCATGGCGCTCGAAAACGGCAAGGTGTTCAGGTACTGCCTGGTCGGGGGCACCGAGATAGCGGCTGGCAGGATTGCCCAGGCACCCGCTACGGTAGCTGCCCACGACATGGACCTCGCAGTGTCGGAAGCTGCTGCGGTAGGGGCCACCACGGTTACCGTTGGGACATCGTTGACAGTAACTAAGGACCAGTACAAAGAAGGTCTGATGTACGTCAACGACGGCGCAGGTGAAGGAACAACGTATGACGTTAAGTCCAACACCGCAGTGTCGAGTGCAGCGGGCCTCGTTGTTACCCTCGATGAAGAGGATGGGCTGTCGATAGCACTGACAACGAGTTCGCTGGTCGGACTCACGTACAGCATGTACGACCAGGTCATTGTCCAGCCCTCCGGAGGCGTAACCAACGTCGCTGCCGGTGTTTCTCCTACGACGATGACAGCCGATTACTACGGCTGGCTTCAGACGTGGGGATACGCAGCGGTACTGATGCAGGGCGTGGCAGTTGTCGGCGACCAGGTAGGTCCAGCAGAGACCAGCGCCGACGGTGCTGGCGTACTGCTCGACAGCAGCTCGGCTCAGGACAACGAGAGCATCGGTGTGGCGGCATTGATTCCTGCCATATCAACCGACTTCCAGCTCGTCAAACTGACGATAGACCCCTAAAAAGGTCATGGCGTAACAGGCATGGGGCGGGGGCTTCGGCTCCCGCGCCCGTGCAGATATCGCTCTCAGGAGCCGCGGAAGGAGGACTCGTGGCTTGTAATACCTGTGTTACCGGGCCTATCCCGGAGCACATCCCCACGGCCGTAAACGCAGCCGCCGCGATGCCGGAGGCTGCGGTTGGGCCTTGAACTGCTTGATTACCCGAAAGCCAATATTCGTATCGTCGTACATTCCCAGTGGGAGAAGATGTGGCGGGTCAGACCCCATTTCAAGGAGCCGGAGACCGTCGGATGGATTGACGAGTACGTTGGGGAAGGCGACGTGTTCTACGACGTCGGGGCCAACACGGGCGGGTACGGCCTGATTGCCGCCTCGCGCGGTGCGAAGGTATACGCGTTCGAGCCGGAGGCCATGAACTTCAGTCGGCTCGCGCAGAACATCAACCTGAACAACGAGGACTGTACGCAGCCGGATACGAAGTTTGACATAACCCCCCTGCCGGTAGCCCTGTGGGACACGCGCCGGATAGAAACGATGTACATGATGCAGGCCGAGCCGGGGGCTGCGAGCCACAAGATTGGCAAGGAAGGCGACGAGGGGAACTGGGCGGTGTCCCAGGCCATCCTGTCCGTCCAGATGGACGACCTCGCCATGTGGGACATCCCTCTTCCCAGCCATGTAAAGATTGACGTGGATGGCTACGAGGGCCGCGTGCTTGCAGGCGCAACCCTTGCGCTTGCCTCCCCGGCATTGCGCAGCGTGATGATTGAGCTGAACCATCTGTCTGAGGACTACGAACAGTGCATGTCAGCGTTGCGGCTGGCGATGCTGACCGAGAAGGATAGCTGGCCGCGCTCAAAGCAGTCAGGCATTGAAGTCTTCAACCATCTCTTCGTGAAGGAGGACGCATGAGAGAGATAGCGATTGACGGCACCCGCATAGCGGATGACGAACCCGCCTACATCGTCGCCGAGATATCCGCCAACCACGGTGGCGACATGGCAAGGGCGCGTGCGATGGTGCGCACGGCGCAGGCCAACGGCGCTTCTGCCGTCAAGTTCCAGACGCGCACGCCCCGCGAGGTCTACTCGCCTGCGATGTTCAGCGCACGCTTCGATTCCCCACACGCGATGGCGGAGAGTTACGGCCTGCATCGCGAGGCTCTGGAGCCGACAGAGACCGAGTGGGGGGAGCTGTTCGCCTACTGCCGCAAGGTGGGTATCACGGCCTTCAGCACGCCTTTCGATAGCCGCTCGGCTGACCAGCTAAGAGACCTCGACGTGCCAGCCTTCAAGATAGCCTCTGGCGACATCACGAATACGCCGCTGATTGCGCAGGTGGCGAAGTACGGGAAGCCAGTAATCCTCTCGACCGGCGGCAGCACGATGGACGACGTGGTGCGGGCTATGGTGGCGGCGGCAGGGCATAATGAGCAGGTGGCCCTGATGCAGTGCTCGTGCATCTACCCGTCGCCTGCCGACATCCTGAATGTGCGGGTACTTGAAAAGTACCATAAGTGGTATCCCTCTATCGTTGTTGGCCTCTCGTGCCACCACCCTGACTGGATACCGGGGATTGCGGCGTACGCGCTGGGTGCCCGCATCTTCGAGTTCCACTACACCAACGACCGCGAGTGGAAGGGCACCGACAACGCCTTCTCGCTCACGCCGTCCATGCTTGGTGATTTCAGGCGCGCGCTGGACACGACGCGTGAGGCGCTGGGCAGCGGCGACAAGTTCCCCGACCACCGCGAGCTTGCGCCTGCGGAAGAGCGGCGTAAGAAGCTGCTCTGGAAGACCAGTCTGCCAGCAGGCCACGTCGTGACGTTCGCCGACCTGATACCCATGTGTCCGGGTAACGGCATCCCTCCATACCACGCCAGCAGGCTGGTTGGTGAGACGCTGGCACACGACGTGAGCAGGTATGCCGACTGCGAGTGGCTGGACGTGAAGGCGGCGGTCGGTGACTGAGGCGTTTAACTGCGTTGCCCTTATTCCAGCGAGGGCCGAGTCCAAGAGGGTTAAGGACAAAAATATCCGGCTGCTTGGCGGCAAGCCGCTCATGGCGTGGACGATTCAGGCCGCAGACGAGAGTGGCTTATTCAAGGACATCGTCGTTTCGTCCGACAGCGACGAAATCCTGAAGATAGCTAGAGACTACGGTGCCACCACTATCAAGCGGCCAGAGGAGTACGCAACCGACACTTCGCCTGATATTGAATGGCTCCGACATGCCATAGGAGCTTCGGCGTCTTTCGATGCCTTTGCTCTCTTGCGACCCACGTCGCCATTTCGCACGGCCGACACTATCCGCCGCGCATACGCGGAGTTTTCCGAGGCTGGCAGGGCCATAGACAGCCTGCGGGCGGTGGAACGGGTGAAACAGCACCCCGGCAAGATGTGGCTGCACTATCCGCAGACCAACCTGATTGCACCGCTGCTGTTGCAGCCGGAGTATCCGTGGCACAGCAGCCAGATGGCCGCGCTGCCAGAGGTATGGGTGCAGAACGCATCTATGGAAATTGCATGGACAGATACCATAAAGAGGTATGGCAACCAGGCAGGGGAGGTTGTGGCTCCGTTCTTTACGGAGGGCCATGAGGGCTTCGACATCAATGACGAGCATGACTGGAAGGCTGCAGAGATGCTCGTAGCTGAAGACCCTGACCTCCTCCCCCCTGTTCGGAAGGGAGGCTCCGATGGCTCGGCGTAAGCGCAAGCGGGTCGTCGCGATAGCGGGCTTCTCGCCGGACTCGCGGGCGGGTATCAACGACGAACCCGACTCCACGGAGATACTGGCTATCAACAACGCCCACCAGTTCCTGGCGAAGCCTGCGGCCATGTGGTTCCAGTTGCACCCGTCCGACTGGCACTGGGAGAAGGGCTTCCCCGACGGCTCGTTCGGTCGCTCGCCCGAGCACCTTGAGTACCTGAAGGCGCTTGAGATACCTGTCTACATGCGGCAAGAGCACCCCGATATCCCGCACAGTGTGCGCTTCCCGCTGCAGGAGGTTGTTAGCCACTTTGGCATCAGCTACTTCACGTCCACGATGGCGTACATCATGGGCCTCATCCTCATGCAGCATGATGCCGGTGAGCGTGTTGGCGAGATAAAGGTCTTTGGCATCAACCTGACAACGCTCAACGAGTATTACCATCAGAAGGCGTGCATGGAATACTGGCTGGGTGAGGCGCGTGCCCGCGGTATCAAGGTCTGGGTGCCGGAGACCAGCGGCCTGCTGAAGGGCGCGCTCTATGCCCGCGAGGTCGTGGCAGACGACCTGCTAACGCTGTCGCAGCAGCGCGTGGAGAAGTGGCGAACCGGGCATCAGCTATCGCGCGACGAGTTAATTGAGGGCATCGCGGCATACCAGGAAACGAAGGCATGGCGGGAGATATTCAAGAGCAACAAGGCTGATGAGGCTGTTGGCATAGCGCAGGAGCGCATGGACGACGTGTACGCGACGGTTCAGCAGATTATCCAGCAGTGCAACTCGTCGTTTGCGGCGTTGCGTGAGGCGCAGAACATGCACCACAACCTTGGCGGCGTGGACGTTTCGTTGAGCGAAGCGCCGCAGACGAAACTACCTGACGGGCCGTTCGATACCTACAATCGTGGCGAGTTGCCAGTAGCCCCACAGGAGAGCAGTGGCGATGATTGAGCCTCTGGATTTCAAGATTCCTGAACCTCTGACTCTTGGCCTGCCCACGTTCCTGGGGCAGACGGGCGAAGACGGCCTGAAGGCGTTTGCCCAGCCGTTCACCTACAAGTGCCTGTGCGGGAACGAGTTCCAGTTCCAGATAATCCACGAAGACGATGCCTCGCCTGCGCAGATAGAGGACATGCTGCTTGCCGGGTTTGAAGGTGCGATGGAGCGCGAGTTTGTCCGCCATCAGGAGCAGGCTGGTAAACTTGCGTCAGATACTGCCAGTTGGCCGAAACACCTGAAGTTGGATGTCGCGAAGGAACTGAAGCGTATCCGTAACTGGATGAAGCAGGTTCGGGCATCCAGCCACGGTAAAACCCTGTTCCACGGAGTGACGCTAATCAATGAGCGCACAGGAACACCGCATACGGGTTGATACACGTGACGCACGGCGCGTCTGGGGAGACCCCAACGGCGTGCCAGAGGGGTCGGACTTCGACCTCGTAGCGGAGTTGACGCTGAACGGCGTCTCGGACTCAGCCGCTCTTGGCGGCGGCACGTTTGTCCTCAGTCTGCGCGATTCCACCGATTCGTCCGCCAGCCTGATACTCACCGACGAAGCCACCGACTCCACCCTCATGGGGACGGCCGCTCTTGGATTCGGCGTCCGCTGCCGGTGGCAGATTACGGACACGCAATCGAACGCGTGGGCCTCAGACAGCACCATAGTATTCCACGGCGACATACGGGGCACGGAGAGCGGCGGGGCGGTCCACTACTGGCCAGCCGGGCTGGTGGTGAGGCCGGTGCTCGATTGAAGTCATTACGATCCCGATTCTGGGAGAAAGTCGCGCGCCGAGGCGAGGACGATTGCTGGCCGTGGCTTGGTGGGAAGCGGTACGGTGGGTACGGCGCGCTCTCCGTATATGGCAAGAAAGAGATGGCGCACCGAGTCGCGTGGGCAGCCTATCGCGCCACCCCATTCGATATGAAGCGACTGCATGGCAAAATCGTTATGCATACGTGTGACAACCCCGGCTGTGTAAACCCGAAGCACCTTCGCCTGGGCACCCAGAGTGATAATTGTCTAGACAGAGAACGTAAGGGCCGTGGTTCAGCTGCAACGGCAGCCCACACGAAGTTAACGCCCGAACAAGTGCTTGCTATCCGAACGGAAGCAGCGGCTGTTCCTCGTAGCCATCGTCGGCTAGGTAGAGAATACGACGATATCGTTTCCCGCAAACTGGCAAACTGGGGGTGGCTTAGCTAATGTCCCCGGTGACGCAGCAGCGCCAGCGCTTCCAGATACGCCAGTCTATCGGTGTCGCCCTTGGTGCTCTCGACACGTTTGACGGCTCGCTCACGCATACTGCCGACGACACGGGTGGCGTGAACACGATACGCGACAACTCGCTCGCGTTCGGCTCCCGCGACAATCACCGTGGCAAATGGGTAGTGGCCACCGGGGCTACCGATTCGGGCGAGATACGCCGCGTAAGCGAGAGTGACCCGGATGCCCGCGAGCTGCGCGTCAGCGTGGGGTTCACGAGCCAGACGGACACTTCCTTCAGCTACGAGCTGTGGGATGCGGACGTGTCGCCCATCATGGTGCATGACTTCATTAACCAGTCGATAGCCGACGTTACCCGCAAGGGCAGCGTGCCGGTTACCGACTCGTCCATCCATCTCGGCGGCGACATCTACAACTTCCCGCTGCCAAGCGACATGGTTGGCGTGCAGCGCGTTGAGAGCCGCTCTGCCTTCAGGTCGAAGACCGTTCGCAACCTGGACGCTGTGATGGCCAACCCGCAGACCAACGTGACGGTGGCTGCCGATACGGAGGACTTCAGGGAAGGGTCGGCATCGAACAAGATTACGATTGCTGCCGGATTCTCTACCGGGCAGGTTATCAACGATACGTTCACGGCCATCGACCTCTCGGGCATGACGCATCTTGAGGGATGGGCCAAGACGAACCTGGCTACCACTGCTTCGACACTCGACCTGTTTCTGAACGACACAAGCACCGAGCAGTTATCGCTGCCTGCGCTCACCGCGGACACGTGGACGTGGTTCTCGCTGGCTCTCAACAACCCTGAGTCCGATACGGCGATTGCCACTTTCGGGCTGAAGAGCGATTCGGACTGGGGCGGGTCGTCAGCGACCGTCGTGTGGCTGGACGGGGTGCGTGCGTCGCGTGACGGCTCGCAGGTCTACAAGCGCCTTCACCGCAGGTTCTGGGACATAGAGCCGGGCGAGCGGCGCATCGAGTTCGAGAAGTCTGCCGTGCCCGGCTACGACGCTGGCCTGATACGCCTCACAGGCCGCCGTGTGCCTGCGCTGCTCTCCAGCGACACGGATATCTGCGAGGCGGACAGCAACTTCGTCATCGACAGCGTGGTTGCCCGTATGCTGCGCGCACGAACGAATATCTCTGCCGACCGGCGGGATGCAGCGGCGCTGGAAGCCGACCGGCGGGAAGCGCGTGCGCAGATGACGCTGGCACGCATGGAGACACCGCGGCCAAGCGTTGTCTGGAGCGACGCCAACTAGCTCATGGCCCGCTTCGAGGTTGGCACCCACGTGTTCACCGTAACGACGGCGACGCAGATTACGACCGACAACGACCGCGTGCTGGAAGCGGAGTTCCGTGCCCACCCGATGAACAATGGCGTGGTCGTGGTTGGCACTGACTCGTCCATCACCACGTCCAACGATACGAACCTCGGCTACCGGCTCGAACCGTGGGAGCCTCCGTGGCGCAGGGACTTCAGGCCCGCCTCTGTAAGCCGTAGCACGTTCTGGTTTCGGGCCTCGGATACCGGCGACTCGATAACGTGGGCATTTACGAGTAGAGAATGACTACCGCACCCGTTACCGAACGAGCGCGTGTGCTTGATGCGCACACGGTATCGCTTGGCGGACGCCTGTTCCCGATACAGGGCCGCGTGATGCGGTCGCTCTTCAGTCGCTTCCCGTCCAAGGTGGCGACAGGCGATATCGGCATCGAGTTCAACCCCGTAATCTCCACCGTCACCTTCCGCGACCGCAGGGGTGGCATAGGTGTCGAGACGATGGAGGCCAGCCAGGTCGATTCGGTCTGGTACTCCAACATGTCGCTGCGGCACCGCGACCACCTCGTGCTGCAATCACTTGTAACGCAGACGGCAAGCGCAGCGGTCGCTGACGTGAATGAGTTGAGTGAGCTTGCAAGTGCCGTCTATGTAGCACAGGCCACGGCGGTCTACAAGTATTCCACGTCCGCGGATACGTGGACTTCCGAAACAGGTCTTGTTGGCGGGGCACTCCTAAACTCTGCTACGGACAGCATCAACCTGCTGCTCAACGGCTCCGAGACGATGGCCTTCGCCACTGGCTCTGAGGTGGACTACAAGGTCGGGTCTACGTGGGCGCGTGACACGCGGGACATTTCGCTCCTTGCCGAGTGGCGCGACCTGCTCTGGGGGCTGGATTCTTCCGGCAACCTCTTCTACACGCGGGCACTTGGCTCAGGTGCAGACGGATGGACGGCCACCAATGCCCAGGTTCCCGAGCCTGCCAACAGCGCCAGGCGGCTGCTGACCGGCCCGGAGCCGTCAGGCGACCCCGAAGACGCCCTGTACGTGGCAACACTGCGCGGCCTGTATGTCTACGACAACGAGAACGAGCGGTTCATCAAGACCCGTCTGCGGGTTCCGTTCCACCCGGACAACGGCTCAGGCACCGTGGCCCGCAGGGAGTCCATCTATTACAACGCGGGTCTGGCTATCTACCGGATAACACCGGGGCCGGTAACGCAGATATCACTTGTCGGCCCCGACCTGGTTGACGGGCTGCCTACCGACCAGCGGGGGGCCATCGCGGTGATGGCGGACTCGCACAACGACCTCATCATCGGGCTGGACTCATCGGGTGCTGCCGACCAGGAACAGCAACTGTTCACTGGCAAAGGATTTGGTGCCACCCTGAAGTCAGGCCAGCGGCAGGCGGTATTCGCATCGGAACTTGGCGTCTCACCTATCATGGGCTGGAACGGCCAGGAGGGTGGAAAAGGCTGGGAGGTGAAGTGGGACGCTGGCTCCCAGGGCAAGGGCATCAACGCCCTCCTCGTATCCAATGCCGATGACCAGTACCGCCTCTGGTGGGGCCATAACAAGCGCGTCTACTACACGGCCCTGCCCACGGATATCGTGAACCCGCGGCAGACACCGTCTCAGAACTACACGTCGTCAGGACACACCGACTTCCCGTTCTTCGGGCTGGAGGCGGTGCCGAAGACGGCGCTGCAGTTCAGGCTGGAGGCGCAGGACTGCAACGACTCGAACACCCTTCAGCTCCAGTACGCGTTGAACTTCGATGACAGCGACACGGCCTTCGTTACGGTTGCCACGCAGGCTGAGAATGGCGAGCGGAAGTACCGGCTGCCGCTGGGTGTCGATGACGAGCGAGGGGTGCCGTTCGATTCCATCCGCGCGCGCGTGAACGCCAGGCGCGGAGCGGCTGCCACGTCGTCGCCTGACCTTATCAAGCTCTCGCTGGACTACATCAAGGAACTAGACCCGCTCTGGGCCTTTACCTTCACCGTTGATGCGACTGACGGCCGCTACGGGCGCTCGGCGCGGGAGAAGCGGGATTTCATCGAGGCCACGGTTGCGCTGCGCGGCCTGAGCGACTTCAGCTACCGGGACGAGCTGGACAACGAAGAGAACGCGTGGGTGAAGATGTGGAACGTGCGCGGGCTTGAGGGGACTGGCTACACCGACAAGTTCCTGTACGAAGTCACGGTGGTGGAAGCCATTGGCAGCTCCTGATTACTGGCAGCTACGCGGTGGCACCGAGCGCGAGTACGGCTTCTACCGCTCGCTGTTCGAGCGCGGCTTACGAGAGAACGTGAACTTCACGGTAGAATATCCGCAGTCCTCGGAGGACTGGGTGCGCTTCGACGTGCGCGGCAGGCTGTACGCTGTCGCCGTGAACGAAGATGCCCAGAGGGCGCAAGACTGGATACGGGGACGTGGCGAAGTCAGCTACACCCCGGTAGGAGACCTGGATGCCCTCTAGTATTACCCTCACCGGCCACGTTTTCAACGACTCGGGCGCTGCGCTGCAGGACGTTGCCGTATCTGCCTTCGCCCGCAACACGGTATCCTCGGCGCTTGCTACTGATACGTCCGACTCCAACGGGCGCTTCGACCTTGCATACGTGCCTGGTTCAACGGGTGCCTCGGCCAACCCTGACGTGCAGGGAACATCTGGCGCATCCGTATTCCGCTGGAAGTTCGATGACGCGGTAGTTGTCCAGCGCATGGTCGCCCGCGACCTTCGGTTCAAGCCCGACAACGACTTCGATGTGCTGTTCACGGCTACGCCGACTGCCGAGCGCACGGTCACGTTCCCTGACAACACCGGCACAGTCGCTGAGATAAACCTGGCACAGACGTTCAGTGCTATCCAAACACACTCCGCGGACATCATCGTGCAGGACGCGTCAGACGTTGCCCTTGGCACTGGTAGCGACACGCTTCTTCGTTGGTCAACGGGCGATGCCGATAACCATGCCACGGTTCTCGCGTTAGCCAATGCTAACCAGAACCTGCATATCGCGGATGTGGGCGGCATTGCAACTGACTGGGCGCAATCTGCTAACACAACTGGCCCTGCCGTTTTCATGCACTCCGATACCACGCCTGCAACTAATTACACCAAGATGGCTGTGGCAGATAACGGTGCCTTTACGGTAAGCACAGTTGACGCTGATGGCACCGCAGGTGACTACACCCTAGATATTGATGGTGAAATTGTCATAGACGCTGCTGATGCCGCAGGCGTTATTTTCAAGATAGACGGTACAGCCGAAGCCAAAGTAACGGCTAACGGAATCGAGGCTGAGAACGCAGCAGGGCCAGCGTTGGTCAACGAGGCGGCTACGACAACCAACCCAACGCTTGTCCCAGACAAAGCCGAACTGGACACGGGTATCGGGTGGGCATCGGACACTCTGCACTTTGTCCTGGGCGGGACAACTCACGCCAACCTCACCACCTCGGCTTTCACGGTATCCGGTGGACTCGTGGTGGGCGGCGACCTTACTGTTAGTGGAACAACAACAACCGTAGTCTCAACAACCGTCGCTATTGCTGACTCTATGCTTCTGCTTGCTAAAGACCAGGGTACTAGCGCAGACGCAGTAGACTTTGGTATTTACGGTAAATATGGGGTCGGGGGTACTGCTAAATACGCAGGTATATTCCGAGACCTGAGTGCGACTAATGACCCGTGGACATTCTTTGACACGTTAGAAGCCGAGCCTGGAACAACAGTAAATACAGGCGGCACAGGTTATGCCTTAGCAGCTATTACCGCTGCTGAGATTGTAGGCACGACCATTGATGCGAGTACGGACTTCACTATCGGAAACACTGTAATAACTGATGGAGTTGTTACCGATTCGTCTGGACTTTCTATTGCTGCTGCCGTTGACTTAGGTTCTAATACGCTTACAACCACTGGCCTGATATCTGGCGGGTCATTGGATATCGACAACGTACTCATAAATGGAACTACGATAGGCCACACTGACGACACAGATTTATTAACCCTTGCCGATGGAGCATTAACCACTCTAGGAACTATCACAGTAGGTGTAGATGACACAGGCCACGACGTTAAGTTCTTCGGGGCCACAACTGGCACTTATATGCTCTGGGACGAGAATACCGATGACTTAGTTTTGACTCTTGGGGCGGAACTCTACTTCTACGATGCTGCTGGCGGTGAACACATCAAGTCAGACGG
>Ga0208316_1000726_pt1 | contig 24182 bp, 38 predicted proteins | sample MalvireepMed_231_FD_184240 | JGI IMG/M metagenome (GOLD analysis project Ga0208316, IMG submission 184240) | Marine viral communities from the Global Malaspina Expedition - Malaspina viral metaG DeepMed_231 (SPAdes) (version 2) | ecosystem: Environmental > Aquatic > Marine > Oceanic | place... | reverse complement strand
GGCCATCATTGCTCTGGCGGGTATCCGTGAAAAGCTCAAGTACAGCGATGTTCCGAACGGACTGCGTGGCCTTGGCATCACCTTCATTACCGTTGGTCTGATGTCACTGGGTTTCATGTCGTTCTCAGGCATCTCCCTGTAATTCACCCGGTGATTCGGTTTAACGAAAAGGCGAGACCATGAATACAGAAATTATTCTCGGCGTGGTCATGTTCACCGTTATCGTTCTGGCGCTGGTTGCGGTTATCCTCGCAGCCCGCTCCAAGCTGGTAAGCACCGGTGACGTGACCATTGAGATCAACGACGACCCCGAGCACACGCTCAAGACCGCCGCGGGCGGTAAGCTGCTGGGTACTCTGGCCAACAGCGGCATCTACCTGTCCTCTGCCTGTGGCGGTGGCGGTACCTGTGCCCAGTGCAAGTGCAAGGTTCTGGACGGCGGTGGCGCCATGCTGCCCACGGAAAAGACCCACTTCACCAACCGCGAAGAAAAAGAAGGCTGGCGTCTGTCCTGCCAGGTTCCTGTGAAGCAGGACATGAAGATCGAAGTGCCTGAAGAGTTCTTCGGTGTGAAGAAGTGGGAATGTGAGGTTATCTCCAACCACAACGTAGCTACTTTCATCAAGGAACTGGTACTGAAGTTGCCTGAAGGCGAGGAAGTAGACTTCCGCGCCGGCGGTTACGTGCAGCTGGAATGCCCTCCGTACGAAATCAACTTCAAGGATTTCGACATCGAGGAAGAGTTCCACGAGGACTGGGACAAGCACGATATCTGGCGCTACAAGGGCGTGAACAAGGAAGAAACCATCCGGGCCTATTCCATGGCGAACTACCCGGAAGAAAAAGGTCTTCTCAAGTTCAACATCCGTATCGCTACGCCGCCTCCTGGAACTGATCATCCGCCAGGTATCATGTCCACTTACGTGTTCAACCTGAAGCCGGGTGACAAGGTCACCGTCATGGGACCGTTTGGTGAGTTCTTCGCCAAGGATACCGATGCGGAAATGGTGTTTATCGGTGGTGGTGCCGGTATGGCGCCCATGCGCTCCCACATCTTCGACCAGCTCAAGCGCCTGAACTCCAAGCGCAAGATCAGCTTCTGGTACGGTGCGCGTAGCGTACGCGAAATGTTCTACGTGGAAGACTTCGACGGTCTGGCTGCAGAGAACGACAACTTCGAGTGGCACGTGGCGCTTTCAGACCCCCTGCCAACCGATGACTGGAACGGCCCTACGGGCTTTATCCACAACGTGTTGTACGAAAACTATCTGAAGGACCATCCGGCTCCGGAAGACTGTGAGTTCTACATGTGTGGACCCCCAATCATGAACGCGTCTGTGATCAAGATGTTGAAAGATCTTGGTGTAGAAGACGAGAACATCATGCTGGATGACTTCGGAGGTTAATCAGACCGCATGACATCCCGCATGTTTCGACCCGCCAGGGTAGCCGTGGTCAGCGTCTTTATGGCGCTGGCTCTGGCCACCCTGGCGGGTTGTTCGTTTCAGGAAGAAGAAAAAGTCTGGGAGATCTCTGGCGGGATTTTCGGGACGACCTATCACATTAACGTCGTATTGCCAGAAGATGAGCAACGGCTTCAGACTCTGGCCAAGGGCATTGAGAGCACGCTGGATCAGGTGGACAATGCCATGTCGACCTGGAAGCCGGATTCCGAGCTGTCTCAACTGAACAGTCTGCGGGACCAGTCGGAGTGGATTGAGCTTTCGCCGGCATTGTTCGAGGTTATCCGGCGGTCAGTCGAGATTGCTGAACTGACGGGTGGGGCGTTCGACGTGACCATTGGCCCGGTAGTGAATCTCTGGGGGTTTGGGCCCAAGGCGCGGCCTGAACAGATACCCTCCGACGATGAACTGAACACCGTACTTGGTGGCACCGGTTGGGAGCACCTGGAGTTCGATGAATTGGCCAGTGCCATTCGCAGCGAGAAGCCCCAGTACATTGATCTGTCGGGTATTGCCAAGGGCTATGGCGTGGATGCGGTGGCCCGTTACCTCGACAGTGAAGGTGTTGGCGCTTACCTTGTGGAAGTGGGCGGCGAAGTGCGTACCAATGGACGCAAGCCGGACGGTACCGCCTGGCGTCTGGCTATTGAGCAACCGATAGAGCAGGGCCGGGCAGTAAATAGTGTGGTGGCGCTGGATGCTCAGGCCATGGCGACGTCCGGCGATTATCGTAACTATTACGAATCGAACGGCCAGCGGTACTCCCATACAATAGACCCTGAGACGGGAAAGCCGATTGGTCATCGACTGGCATCGGTTACGGTTATTGCAGAAGACTGTATGACGGCAGATGCCTTGGCAACCGGCTTTAATGTGATGGGTTTTGACAAGGCCATGGGCCTGGCAACCCGTGAAAACATTCCCGCTTTTTTTATTGTGAGGGGAGACAACGGCTTTGAAACCCACCAAACACCGGCGTTCTCGTCTTACCTTGTCCAGTAAAGGAGGGCAGTAATGGGTACCTTTCTTTTGGTGTTGTTTATTGTGGTGCTGCTGATTGCCGGTATGTCGATCGGTGTGATTTTCGGTCGAAAGCCGATCAGCGGAACCTGCGGTGGTATTGGCGCTCTGGGAATCAGTACTTCCTGTGAGATTTGCGGGGGCAATACCCAGAAATGCGAAGAGAGCCGGAGCGGCTCGGATGAGCCAGTAAAAGCGGAAGACCTGGCATACGATGCCACCAAGGCCGACAAATAACCGCTCCAGGCCAACAATACATTAATAACTATAGCTACGCTTTCAGAGTGTAGATAAGGAGTCAGTGCGCGCATGGCAGAGCATCATTACGACGTGGTGGTTATTGGCGCCGGTCCTTCGGGAGAAGGGGCGGCAATGAATGCGGCGAAGCACAACAGGCGCGTCGCCATCATTGAAGACAAGCCTACGGTTGGCGGTAACTGCACCCACTGGGGCACCATTCCGTCCAAGGCACTGCGTCACTCGGTCAAGCAGATCATCACCTTCAACACCAACCAGATGTTCCGGGACATTGGTGAACCGCGCTGGTTCTCTTTTCCGCGGGTATTGCAGAACGCCCAGAAGGTGATTGGCAAACAGGTGAAGCTGCGCACTCAGTTCTATTCCCGTAACCGGGTAGACCTTATCAACGGCCGTGCCGCATTTGTCGACAAGCACCGGTTGGAAATCCGTGGCAACAAGTCTGTGGAAACCATCCATTTCAAACAGGCCATCATTGCCACCGGTTCCCGCCCGTACCTGCCGCCCGATGTCGACTTCCGTCATCATCGGATCTACAACTCAGACTCCATTCTGAATCTGTCCCACACCCCGCGTACCCTGATTATCTACGGTGCCGGTGTCATTGGGTCGGAATACGCCTCCATCTTTGCTGGACTGGGTGTGAAGGTAGACCTGATCAACCCGGGCAGTCGCTTGCTGTCGTTCCTGGATGATGAAATTTCCGATGCCCTGAGTTACCACCTGCGTAACAACGGTGTATTGGTTCGCCACAATGAGCAGTATGAATCCGTGAAAGGTGACGATCACGGCGTTGTACTGTCACTGCAATCCGGCAAGAAGATTCGGGCCGATGCCTTCCTGTGGTGTAATGGCCGTAGCGGCAATACCGAGAATCTGGGGCTTGAGAACGTGGGCCTGACACCGAACAGCCGGGGCCAGCTGGCGGTAGACGAGCATTACCGCACGGAAGTCGAGCATATCTATGCTGCCGGCGATGTGATTGGCTGGCCAAGCCTGGCCAGTGCCGCTTACGACCAGGGGCGAGCCGCTTCGTCTGATATTACTCAGGATGAGTATTTCCGCTTTGTGGACGACGTGCCTACCGGCATTTATACCATCCCGGAAATCAGCTCTGTTGGTAAGACCGAGCGGGAACTGACCGAGGCCAAGGTGCCGTACGATGTTGGCCAGGCGTTCTTCAAGGATCTGGCGCGGGCGCAGATTACCGGTGAAGCCGTGGGCATGCTGAAGATTCTGTTCCACCGGGAAACCCGGGAAATTCTGGGTATCCACTGCTTTGGTGACCAGGCCGCCGAGATCGTTCACATCGGCCAGGCCATCATGAACCAGGAAGGGGAAGCCAATTCCCTGAACTACTTTATCAACACCACCTTCAACTACCCGACCATGGCGGAAGCCTATCGGGTAGCTGCCCTGAACGGCCTGAACCGAATCTTCTGATCAGACCGTTGCCCACCAGAGCCCTGCTTCAGGCGGGCTCTGGTGAGATTTCCCGTATCGGCAGGTTCAACACCGCCTTGGCCCGGTTGTCGAAAAACATACGGGTGCTGGTGGGGTAATCGGTGATAATACTGTCGACCCCCATCTCTTCCAGAAGCAGCATGTCGTGGATACGGTTAACCGTCCAGGTAGAGACATGCATATTCCGCCGATGTGCCGTCTCGACCATGCCTTTGGTTAGTATTTTCCAGTTCACACAGAAATATTCGCAGCCCAGCCGGGTGGCCAGGTTCAGTGGCTTGGGAAACTTGCGCTCGGCTACCAGGCCGATGCGTATGTTTTTGTCGCGCCGCCGGATTTCTCGCAGAAACCAGGGATCGGAAGAGGTGATGGCGGCCGTCTGGTACAAATCCCGGCGCTGGATGATCTCGGTCAGGCGATTGCACAGGATGTTCAGCCTGTGCCGTGTATCCTTTTTCACTTCCAGTTGAAGGTGCTCAATGTCATCAAACTGATTGAGCAGATTCTCCAGCGAGGGAATGCCGGTTTTCCGGGACCATGAGCTGGTATTGCGGCGCGCATCCATCTCGGCCAGTTCGGCGGCGGTATACTTGCCGACACTGCCTTTCTGGCCGGTGGTGCGGTCCACGGTCAGATCGTGCACCAGCACAGGAATGCCGTCTTTAGACAGCACCAGATCCAGCTCAAAATGCCGGATACCATGCCGGTGGGCATGGATGAAGCCAGGCATGGTGTTTTCTGGAGCCTCTCCTTTGGCTCCACGGTGACCATAAACGATCATTCTGCTGTAGTTTCCCTGAGGCGTTGGTAGATGGCCTGGCGTTTCTTCCAGGTCTCGTGGCACAGGCGAATATCTTCCAGGTAGGCCGGTAATTCGTTCATCAGAAGCGCCTGAGGGCCGTCTACCAGAGCTTTCTCCGGTTTCGGGTGGAAGTCCACCAGCACCATGTTTGCACCGGCAACGACGCCCTGTGCGGTTGCGTGCATCACATCAAGAATACCATCCGGTGACTGGTCCCGGCTGCCCACGGAGTGGGACGGATCCACACACACCGGCATGCGGGTCAGGCGTTTGACCGCAGGCACATGGGCAAAGTCCACCATATTGCGGTGGGGCAGGCCGGCCTCGGTTTTCATACCGCGTAAACAGAAAATGACGTTGGCGTTGCCCTCGCTGGCCAGATACTCGGCTGCATTCAGGGATTCGTTCAGGGTGATACCGAAACCACGCTTCAGGAGCACCGGGTAGGTGCTCTGCCGGCCAATGGCCTTGAGCAGCTCGAAGTTCTGGGTGTTGCGGGTGCCTACCTGCAACATCACGCCGGTTGGCCGGCCGAGTTTTTCCAGGCAGGTGTCGATTTCCTCGATATGGCTTTCATGGGTGATTTCCATGGCAATCACCTTGATGCCATGCTTGCCTGCTTTCTCGAACACCCAGGGCAGGCAGCCCTTGCCGTGGCCCTGGAAGGAGTAAGGGTTGGTGCGCGGCTTGTAGGCACCCATTCGGGTACATACCTCACCGTTGTCTTCCAGCGCCTGCAGCATCATTTCCACATGCTCGGGTACGTCCACCGCGCAAAGGCCGGCGAAAATGTTCAGGTTGTTCTGGCTGAACTCCACGCCGTTATAAGTAAACCCACTCTGGCGTTGGTCATCCTTGTGGCGCCCAAGAATCCGGTAATCCTCGGAAATCCGGATGGCGCGTTCCACCGCCGGCAGGGCTTCAATTTCTGCTTTTTCCAGGGATTTGGTGTCGCCCAGCAGGTAGATTTCGGTCAGTCGCTGGCTGGCACCCTGAATTTCGTGTACCCGGATGCTGACGCCCGGAAGGTTTTCCAGGTATTCCATGGTCTGGCGATAGGCTTCACTATCGAGCGCGGTGTTGGGGTGAAGAATGGCTAACATGGAATCTCCTTGAATCAGGATGCGGATTCTTCCGCCCGGTGCCGGGCCTGCATGAACTCGCGATGATTAAGATGCAGCAGGTCTGCCATGCGGCGAATAAGGTGTTCCTCGTATTTGTCGATACGGCCGTCGGCAAAGGCAACCCGCCAGATACTCTCCAACAGGGACTGCTTCTGTTGCTGATCCAGATGATCGTTAATCTGCCCGGTAAACTGATACAACGATGTGGCGTCTTCGGCGTGGGCGAGGGCATCGTGCAGGATTTCCTCAGCCTCTTCCCGGGTAATCTGGTGAGCCTTCACCGCACAGTCGACAATGGTCTTCAGTTCCCGCTCATCTTCCTGGTTATCGACCCGTGACAGTTGCACCATCAGGGCGGTGGCTGCCACGGCCAGTTGATGTGTATCCGGCTCGACCGGTTCTGACTCGGCAACGGAAAACAGTTTCTTCAGGCGTTCGATCATGGTCAGTTACTTCGTTTCAACAAATGTCAGGCCGCCTGCGCGAGCTGGCGAACCCGGTGCTCCAGTTCGATCTGGTCTGCCGCAAAACGGCGAATGCCATCAGCCAGCTTTTCGGTGGCCATGGCGTCTTCGTTGGATTCCCAGCGGAACTGCTTCTCGTTAATCTGCCCCGGCTTGTCGGGCGAGGAAGCCGTCTCCGGGTTGAGTTTCCTGGCCAGAGTGCCCTGATCATCCTTGAGCTCCTGCAGCAGTGCCGGACTGATGGTGAGCCGGTCGCAGCCGGCCAGCATCTCGATTTCGCCGGTGTTGCGGAAGCTGGCACCCATTACCACTGTGTTGAAGCCATTGGCCTTGTAGTAATTGTAGATGCGTGAAACCGAAAGTACGCCAGGATCTTCCTCGGCCGGATAGCTGTCGCGCCCGGAGCTGGCCAGGTGCCAGTCGAGGATACGGCCAACGAACGGTGAAATCAGATGGGCGCCGGCCTGGGCACACGCCACTGCTTGCACAAAAGAGAAAAGCAGCGTCAGGTTGCAGCGGATGCCTTCCTTCTCAAGCTGCTCTGCTGCACGGATACCCTCCCAGGTGGAGGCAATCTTGATCAGAACACGACTGGTATCCACGCCCTGGCGGTCGTAAAAATCCACCAGCCGGCGGGCACGTTCCAGAGTGGCTGAGGTATCGAAGGACAACCGGGCATCTACCTCGGTGGAGACCACGCCCGGAATCAGCCCGAGAATTTCCTTGCCGGCCAGCACCGCCAACATGTCGGTTGCGACCGTAAGTTGTTCGGCATCCGAGCCACCGTGTTTGGCCGCATAGGCCACGGCCTTTTCCAGCATGGGCCGATACGCCTCTGAGGCCGCGGCCTTCAGCAGCAGGGAAGGGTTGGTGGTGGCGTCTTCCGGGCGCCACTGCCGGATGGCATCAATATCGCCGGTGTCGGCCACAACCGTGGTCATGGTTTTAAGCTGTTCGAGTTTGCTGTTCATTCGTCCTGTCATCCCGATGGTTCGGTGTTATTCGGGCATTCATCCACAATGCCCTTTTAACTCCTACAATAACGGCAGCTTACGACAGTAACAAGACAACAAAAGGTATGGTGGCGATCAGGTTTCCAAACTGGGTTCCGGTTCTCTGACTTTCGCCAGCGCCTGTTCGACCACTTCCAGCCCGGAGCCGGGTTTGTTGGCATTCTCACTCAGATGACGGCGGAACTGCCGTCCCCCCGGCTGCCCCAGGAACAGGCCCATGATATGGCGGGTAATGTGGGTGAGGTACACGCCCCGGTCCAGCTCCTGCTGAATGAACGGGAACATGGCCCGGAGGGCCTCATGGCGGCTGGTAACGGCCGGTGGCTCACCAAATAGTTCAGTGTCTACCTCGGCCAGCAACCAGGGATTGTGGTAGGCCTCTCGCCCCAGCATCACGCCATCGGTGTGGGCCAGGTGCTCATGGCAGTCCTCGAAGGTTTTGATGCCGCCATTGATGATAATCTCCAGGTGCGGATAGGCCTGTTTCAGGCGATACACCCAGTCGTATTTGAGCGGCGGAATGTCCCGGTTTTCCTTCGGGCTCAAGCCTTCAAGAACGGCAATACGGGCATGCACAATGAATGTCTTGCAGCCGGCTGCGGCCACGGTTTCAATAAACTCGCACAGCTCGTCCCAGGATTCCCGGCCGTTGATACCAATGCGGTGCTTTACCGTAACCGGAAGGTCGGTGGCCTCAATCATTGCGGCCACACCCTCTGCTACTTTGTCTGGATGGCCCATCAGACAGGCGCCGATCATGTTGTTCTGCACCCGGTCGCTGGGGCAACCCACGTTCAGGTTAACCTCGCTGAACCCGAACTGTTGCGCCAGCCGCGCGCAATGGGCCAGCTCGTTAGCATCGCTGCCGCCCAGCTGAAGCGCCAGCGGATACTCTGAAGCATCGTGGCGCAGAAACCGCTCTGTATCGCCATGGATGAGCGCACCTGTGGTAACCATTTCGGTATAAAGCAGAGCCCGCCTGCTGAGGATGCGGGCCAGGTAACGAAAGTGCGGGGTTGTCCAGTCCATCATTGGTGCAACACTGAACCGCCGAGACAGCTCTACACCAGCATTTTCGCCGCTTACCGCTGAATTTCCTGCCTTTTCTGTGTCACCAATATAGACCATTTCTTGCCCGTTTTTCACCATTTTTGTAGTATCGGTGCTCCAAAAGTGCTCCAAAATTTGGTTTGGAGCACCGCAATAGGGAGCGTGGAGCGCCGTGCCTACTATTACTGTCAGATCGCGTGCCGATGGTACCAAGTCATACCGCGCGGCCATACGGATAAAGCGTAAAGGGAAGGTAGTATATCGTGAAAGCCGCACCTTTGACCGTAAGGCTTTGGCGAAGGATTGGGCGACCAGGCGTGAGCTGGAGTTGCAGGAGCCCGGAGCCCTTACCCGGGTTCAGCACCGTGGCATAACCATCGGCGACCTCATCAAGCGGTACCAGAAAGAGTTTGGTGCCAGCTTTGGCCGGAGTAAGGCCAGAGATATGGACCGGTTGCAGGGCTATGACCTGGCGGCAATCGATGCCATGGAGGTGACCAGTCAGGATTTCGTGGCGCACGTTATGTGGAGGCTCAAAACCGTCAAGCCGCAGACAGCCTCTAATGACCTGATCTGGCTGCGCAGTGTGTTCAAGACGGCGCGTAGTGCCTGGGGGATTCCTGCAGCGATCGATGCGCTGAATGATGCTGCGGAAACCTGCCGGCGTGAGCGGCTGGTTAGCAAGCCTGATCAACGCGATCGGCGGCCAACCCTTGGTGAGCTGGAGAAACTTCTGGAGTACGGAAAGAGCACAGAGGCCAGGCGCACCACGCCAACCACTGAGATCATCCTGTTTGCTCTGTTCTCAGCGCGGCGTCAAGATGAGATCACAAGGATTCGCTGGTCTGATCTGGATAAGCGTACCCAGAGCGTTATCGTTCCAGACATGAAGCATCCAAGCCATAAGATGGGAAACAATCGGCGGGTGTATCTCACTGACGAGGCCTGGGCCATCATCCAGCGGCAGCCCGAGACTGACGAGAGAATCTTTCCCTTCAATTCAAAATCCATCAGCACCCGGTTCACTGAATGGTGCAAGTTCCTGGGCATTGAGGATCTGCACTTCCATGACCTGCGGCATGAATGCATAAGCTGGCTGTTTGAGAGAGGCTGGGATATTCCCCGGGTGGCGGGAGTGAGTGGGCATACCACATGGTCATCTCTTCAGCGATATACGCACCTGAGCCAGCATGAGCATCACGACAAATATGAAGGGTGGGCTTGGCGCCCTAATTAATTCCATGCTATCTATGTGGGAATAATTCAAACAACCCGATGGAGAGTTTTGTCAGGTATGACTAAGCATGAATTTGGCGGTGTCTGGACGCAGCTCAAGCTAGATGTTTTCAGGGATTACGTTAATTTCTTTACCACCGCACTGAAGAACCGGAACTTTAATCTCCATTACGCCGATGCGTTTGCTGGTACCGGTCAGCAGAATCTTAAAACTATCGAAGGGCAGGATCTTCTCTTCCCAGGAGAGGATTTTGAGGGATCGGTGCGTGTTGCACTGAGTCTGCGCCATGCGTTCCAGGTATATCATTTCAATGACATCTCGGAAGAGTTTTGTGCGGAGCTTCGAAAGCTTGCTGCCGAGTACCCTGAAGTGGATGTGCGGATTACCCAGCTCGATGCTAACGACTTCGTGAGAGAGTTCTGTGCCAATTTGGGAAGTAACGACCGAGCAGTCTTACTGCTTGACCCCTACAATACAGAGCTGGACTGGGAGTCTGTGAAAGTGGTGGCTAATTCTCAGCGAATCGATCTTTGGCTTTTGTTTCCACTCTCAACCTTGTTGCGCATGACTCCCAAGGACGGAAGCAAAATAAGGCCGGAGTGGGAGTCTAAATTAAACCGGCTGTTGGGAACGGATCGCTGGATTACTGAGTTATATAAGCCGAAAGAGGCGGCGCTAATTGACGATCTTTTTGGTGAGGAGCCGGAGAGTGAGGTCGAGAGGCTTAATGTAGATGGCGTTTCAAAGTTTGTAAAAAACCGATTGTCAGAGCAGTTCCCATTTGTCTCCGACCCCGTGACACTCCGAAATAAAAACAGCCCACTGTTCTTATTCTTCTTGGCGGTATCAAATCCATCGAATGTTGCGATAGGCCTGGCCAGAAAAGTATCCGGCCAGATCATTAAGAAGTACTCGACGCGATGATGGGGTACTGATCGTAGTGCTTCCCGTGGAGTTCTCTGCCGTTCTTCTTTTTGGAGCGGCGGACTCCGTCGGCGCCCCAGTTTCCCCACTGTTTGAAAAAGAACGGTACCTTTGCGGCGAGGCACTGATCTTTAATGTTAAGTGCCCACTCTGCCTTCATGGGCCGAGCCTTGGCTCCTGACTCTCCGCCGACAATTACCCAGTGAATGCCGTCCAGATTTATCTCTCCGAGATCTTCAAGCAGAGGTTCGACAGATAGAAAGCGTGTTTCTGCAGGCACAAGCCGCAAAATGTCGATCCTTGGAAGACCGTACTTCTTGTCTTCAACGGAGACGCCCATCCAGGCGTTGCTCGGGATCTTCTTGCCACTGGCGTACTCCGCCATTCTCTCGGCTCGTTTCGTGAGAATCTGAAAAATGTGCTGTGGGCAGCGGTCGATCACCGACATTACTGAGTCAATATAGGAGAACGGCACATCCTCATGAAACAAGTCGCTCATCGAGTTGACGAAGTAGGTTGTTGGCTTGGTTCGCTGCAGAGGCTGGCCCAATCGTTCCGGATGGAGGGATACGGCGAATCCGTTCTCGTAGCCGTTCGCTCCCATTGCCTGAAGCCGTTTTGCCATGGTCTCTGCGTAGCAGTGTTTACACCCCGGAGACACCTTTGTGCAGCCCGTTATAGGGTTCCAGGTCTGCTCTGTCCATTCGATTCCTGTTTGTGTCGCCATGCTGGAAATCCTTCCTGTATAAATATACAGTAATTTTGGTCTCGGGTTGCTCAAATTTCAACTTGCTCTGAATTTTAGGCCCCCTGAACCGGTTTTGAAACCGTAAAGAATTGTTACGAAAGCCTGTTTTTGCTCTTGCATCTTTGACGACTCGTTATAGCGTCATAAGCGTGGCCACATTTTTATCAATTCTCAATGGAGTATCGAGATGAAAACGGATGATAAACCCTGCAGCGCACCTGCATGTGAGGATGCATTGGTCGTTATTGCTGATATCGCTGCCAGTGGTACTTTGTTGCAAAGAGTGTTGGCCACTGGTGTTGTTTCAAATCGCGTTGCGGAGGTCTGTGAGGGTCTTTTCATGGAGATCCGAGACCTCGCCGGTTCTGCCTGTCAATCCAGCGCCGATAATGATGCTTGATCTGCCTGTATGTGGTTGCAGCTTCGTGGCTGTGATCTAGCTCCGCCCTGGAGCTGATGCCGCAGGCTTGCAAGATGAAATCCCGGGCGTCGTCTTCTGTGTGAGTACCGTCCGGGATGCTCAGTTTGAATTTGGCTGCTCTGCGCCTGTCCAGATACAGCCTGAAGCTTTCATCCTGGCAGAGTAGGGCAGCGTTCCGGGCGAGAAAGCCTCCCTTGAATTTCTTTTGTTCAGCCATGCTCTGCCTTCAGCCTCGTGGGTCGAATCAATGCCTCAACCACCATGATCTCTGTCTTTATCTCTTGGCGGATCTTGTGGCACCAGCGCATGGCCGCGCCCATTAATGCGCGGCCACGGTTCGCCTCTCCCACCATCCGTTTGGCTTCCCGGTAGGCGTGAATCAATCTGTTTAGGCGTTGGGTTGGCTTGTGTAAGAACCGCTTATGATGCGACTGGATCATATGCTGGCACCTTGAGCTAGCTGTCTGGGTTGTTCTATTGGCCGGTGAATCTCTCTGCACATCGCGGCCATGGGCGGTGGGCTTACCGAGTTGCCAACAAAGAGCACCTGCTTGGTTTTGCTGAACCGCCGGCCGTCGGCTCCATGATCGATGATGTAGTTCTTCGGGAAGCCCTGCGCGTTGTAGAGTTCGCGCGGGGTCAGCATGCGCAGGCCGATATCAACGATGACAAAAGGCTGGCCTTTGATGGTGACGGTAACGAGCGCCAGGCGGTCTTTGGTAGTTATGGTGCCCATGGGCTTGCGCAGGTCGCCCCATTGGCCACCCTCGCTGTAGTAATGCATAAGGAAAGCTGCAACTCGCAGGGCTCCGGCTTCCTGTTCTGGTGACAGTGTGCATTCCACTAGGGCGTGGTGCTCAGCTCCGGCGGTGATGGTGGGCAGCGGATCGTTGGCGCTGCGGCCCACGCAGTTGTTGCGTAGGGTTGCCATGAAGGCGGTTACCAGCTGCTGCTGACTGCCACGGTTGGTGATGGTCGACATTGGCTTTCGCAGATCGTGACCTGGTGTAACGTTAAAGCCGCCATTCATCTGGGCCATATAGGCTGTCGCAACAGCGTGTTTCACACCGCCGGCAACCACAGTGCCCAACGGCTTCTCGATATCCAGGCACCGGGGCGACTGTCCTTTTCTTTCTCCATACCCGGTCTGCACCAAAGTCGGGGCCACCAGAGAAAAGGTCCCTCCCTTTGGCCAGGCCGTGATGGTGCGAAGCGGCTCGTTAACTGAGTGCACAGAATCGCCAGAGCCATAGTTAGCAATGGGCACGATGAACGGATCGGCTTCAGTCAGCACGAACTTGTGAATGCCTTTGGCAATTCGGCGGAGAGTGTTGTCTGCTAGCGGGCGCGGGCGGGTGAAAATACTGGGTACCGGTATGCGCCAGTCGATGCTATCTGCTGCGGTTACCCACTTTTTCTGGCCGGCTTTTGGGTGTTGGGCGTGGGTTGGTTTCGGCCATGTGATGGGTTGGCCGTCACATCGAGCAATCAGGAACAAACGTTCACGGGTTGTGCCGGCGCCGTAGTCGCAGGCGCGGAGCGTTCGCCACTGAACCTTATAGCCCATGGCCCGCAGGCCCTGAATGAAGTGCTGCCAGTTGTGGCCTTTGCGGCGTTTGTCTGGCACCAGGTATTGATCCTGCACCGGTACCCGTTCACCTGGCGCAGCAACGGTGCGATCCAGTTTGATCACGCGGCCGGTCTTCGGGCAGCGTTTTGCCACCAGTGGCGACCAGTGCATCATCTGTTCAACGTTCTCCATGGTGATGATGCGGGGGCGCACCCGGCCAGCCCACTTGTGGATTACCCAGGCCAGCGACCGGATTGCTTTCTTGCGAGGCTGGCCGCCGGCCGCCTGGCTGTGGTGGGTGCAGTCGGGTGAAGCGTGCAAGTGCCCGATCGGGCGGCCGTCGAAGTCTGCAATAACCTGGTGGGGGTCTACTTCAAAAACGTCGCTGATATAGTGGCGAGTGCCCGGGTGATTTGCTTCATGCTGACTGATGGCGTCGGGGTTGTGGTTGATGGCGAAGTGCACAGGTTGATCTGTGCCCATCTCCGCGCCCGTACTGGCGCCGCCACCGCCGGCGAACAGATCGCCGTTGATCTCGCCTTCAAAGCTCAGGCCGTACTGGGTTTTAAACTCTCGCAGCCGAATCTGAGTAACTTTGTTCACGCCGCACCCCGCGTTGCCTCAACGGTCACGACCTTGCCCTGTGCCAGCAGCAGGTTCAGATAAGCGATGTACTGATCGGTTTCGGTCAGGCGCTCGCGGAAATACTCTGCACGCTCATGTGGTGAGTGGAAATCGTAGTGATCCAGCGCCAGATTTAGTTTTGCCAGCGGGTGTCTGTTGCCACTTGTGGGGGCGTCTACCGGTAGCACGTCGGCAGTGAACGTATTGATGTGCGCGTGTAATTCCGCCCAGGCCTGGGCCATTCGGCGTGTCGTGATTTCCAGCGACAGCTGGCAGATCTTGAGTGCCCGCTCTCTCAGGATCTCGGTCATGAGCGTTTCTGTGAGTACTGGTTCTGGCATGGTCTATACTCGTGTTTGGTGTGGTTGAGCATCCGGCAGGGCTCTGTGCGAGAGCCCTCTCGGATGCGCCCCCGCAGGGGCGGTACATCAGGGGAGTGTTCGGGCTGCTGGGGCTGGGCGGGCCATGGCTTTGCCGACGTTCTGGCTCATGAAGTCCTGGCAGTTCAGCGTGCTCAGGTTGTCCGCCACCTGGTCCATCGCCTCGGCGCTGATGAACTTCTCCAGGCGGGTGCCGGTGGTCATCAAAAAGGCCAGCAGCTGCATGGCCTGGCGCATCAGAGCCGGGTTCAGATACTGGAAGTCCTGCAGGTGCAGCGGGAAGTGGTCGCTGTCCCAGAGCGCCAGCAGAAAGTTGCCGGCGTGGCGGGCGTCGCTGCTGGTGCCGGTGCTGGCTGTGTGGTGCAGCTCATTCAGGGCGCGCTCAATGTCGTTGGCGCTGGCTTTCAGTGTCAGCATGATGTGATCCTCAGGGTTTCTGGCTATCCACCACACGCAGGCGAGGGCGGAGACGAGTAACAACAGGTGGCTGGTCATTGGCGGCGTCCTCCAGGTGGGCGCGGTACCGGAATCCCTCTTGCTTCCACACCAGGCGTTTCCCCTGTGAGTTGGCGAAGCGAATCAGGTCTACAACTCGGGTAGATTTGGGCAGATCAAGATGCATGGCATTCCTCCTGGCCGCTGGCGCTGAAGTTGCCCTTTTGCAGCGTTCGGATAGTGCGGGACACCCGCTTGATCCGGCTGGCAACCTCGTGGGGTTGGCGTTGTGTGTCCCGGACAATGTGGATGGTGCGCAGCCGCACCAGATCCTGATCAGAGGCCGGAAACCGCTCTACGTGGTCGTTGATCGCGCGCTGAATGTGGGCGTTCTTGCCGCTCTGCACGGCCAGCCAGATGCCCTTCCAGCTCAGCAGCTCGATTTCCTCGATGGTTCTCATTGCTTCTCCCTGGGGTTGGTTGCTGCCTGATAGTCGGCGGTGGCCGCGTCCACCAGTTGGCGAACCTCGGCGAGTGTCATTTGCTCCAGCGGTTTGCCGGCCTTCTGTATCCGTTCAGCCAGCAGGCACTGGTAATGAAAATTGGTCTCCATCACTTCGGTGGCGAGATCGAACAGCGGCTGGAGCGTGTCGCACAGAGTTCTGATGTTCATCGTGTTGTCCTTTTCGTCCGTGATCAGGCGGCGTTCACCTGGTCCCATTCCTGTTTGGCTTTGGTGCGTTGTTCGTCGATGTAGTCCGCCAGATCCTGCGCGCTCACCAGCCATGGGCTTTTCTGGGTGCCGCCACGGTAGGCGGTTACCGGCAGCTGCCGGCGGGCGGCGCGCTTTTTGGCCATATCTGGCTGAAGGCCGAAAAACTTGTCGCAGATATCCTCCAGCGGGATCTCGGCGGTACCGAACTCGGCCATCAGGGCAAAAAACGTGGAAATCTGCTTCACGAGGCTTTCTCCATTTCGATCTGCTCTGCGAACTCTTTGCGCAGGAATTCCAGGCCGGCAGGGCTAACTAGCGTTTTGGCGCTGTGCTGCAGGCCGCGAACGGGGTGGTTGAATGCTTTGGTTTCCACCTTGAACAGACCGCGCTGGGTGTAGCGCCAATTGGGCAGGCGGTACTTGTCCAGAATGCCCCGGCTCTTGAGTGCCTGAATCATCTTGCGTGGGCCAAGGTTCAGCGTTTTCGCGGCTTCGGCGAGGGTGATGTATTCGGGGATCATGCGGCCTCCCTGTCTCCGGTGCGGAGATCATCAAGGTTGGTTGGCATAACGATGGGGTGGTCGTCTGCATCCCGGCGGTTGGCTACACGAATGCGCGCCACCCGTGGGGTGCGAACGGTTACCGGCTGGTCGCTGGCGCCAGGCAGGGCGTTGCCGAGAATCAGCAGGCCGATGGCAAACTGCCGTGCTTTCACCAGGCCGGCTTTCCATGCACGGCTGATCAGCAGCTGCCGGTTAGGGGCATCGAATCGGCGCAGAAGGGCGATCATGTGGAACTTCACCGTGCCCAGCGTGATGCCCATCAGCATGCCGATGGCTTCGTTTTCCTTGCCCTCGACTACCCAGGCCAGAACTTCGCGCTGACGTGGGGTCAGGGTGCGGTCTGGGTCTTGGATTTCGAATTCTGTTCCCGTGGTGTTAGCCATAAGATGCCATCACGTTATCAAGATGACTTAATCGTAGACAATGGCTAACATCACCGTCAATAGTGTGATGGTTATTTTTTACTATTTCGTGGTTATTTCGAGATGGGGTAGTGAGCTGCGGGCACAAAAAAAGCCCCGGAGGCTTTGGCCTGCGGGGCTCTTGAGAGCAACAAAAAACCTTGTCAGCTCGCGAGTTCTTTCAGTTTCTCGATCAATATAATCGATCGCTTCTTCATGGTTTGGGCTTCTTTACCCACGTAGGTTTCGTAAATATCGTAATCGCAGGCTTTCCGCGCGTTGCTAAGAACTCGGAGATCGCTTGCAAGCTTGGAGTGTCCCATTTCATCGAGTTTTTCTGAAACTCGTTGGTGGACGTCCTTCTTGACGCTTTCCATGTTGGTTATCTTTCTCGCTACGAGAAAGCACCCGTAATAACATCTACTGACGCCAGATCTTCTCTCTGCCTCGCTGGCTGCAGGGACACAGAGCTGGACGCCTATCTGATGTACCTCACTCGGATCTACCATCTTCTTCCGTTTCAAAGCTTAAGAGGATTCGGAAGTTATTTAGGCGGCTGTCAGGTTCCAGGGCTCTTTCAAAGACTGCTGTTTCAATTTCGTAGGCTTTTTCGAAATCATCGCCCCTGACCACTGCGCCAATGTAGAGAGACTTTTTATCGTTTTCAGGATCAGTAAACACCCAGGCTTTAAGTTGAATTATTTCATCATAAAGCTGAGTGGCTTTTACGGTGTTGCGCACCAGATCGAGAATGTCCCTGTTGTTTCCCAAGAACTGCCTTATCTCCTTGGGATTGCACATATCTGAGTATCGTCCGAGCTCTTCAAAGGTCCGGAGTGCAGCTTGATCATGCTTTGGCTTGCTCAGGTATGTTCCTGCGTAAGTCGCTGCGTTAGAGAGCGTTTTCTTTGCCAGGCCCCGCATACCAGAATGAATTAGTAGCGTTGAGCGTAAATCAGCCCAGTGGTCGAAGGCTAGCTCGTCGTAGCTAATGTCTACGACAACGCTCTCTCCTGCATCGATTAGATGATTCAAGTTTTCAGGAAAAACCGTTTTTTCTAACACCCCCTGACTGGGAATGATGTACGTTTGTACATGACTTCCATTAGGGGGTGCCGCATCGGCGGATTCCTGATGCAGCTTCGCTGTGTACGCTTTAGCGGCTTCAAACTCTTGGTATGATACCAGTGCTGTAGTCATCAGTCGTTCAATCCTATGAACCTAATTGCTTCGTCTGATAATAACTCTTGTAGCAGTGTTTTGTTCAAAGTGTGGGACCGACTTGCAATGATGCTGAGTGACTCAGAGGACAATTTTTCGAGCCCACCATTTTCTGACTCTACGCATCTAACTATGTGCACGATTTCGGTTACATGAGGGTTATCGTCTGCATGGTTCGTCGAAAGGTTGATGTTTTCAATGTAGCCATTACCGTCAATATTTTCTTTCCAACCTTGGAATATATGCCACAGAGGTGTTTGATGTCGTAATAGATTTTTAGGGAAATACCCGGATTCCGGTTTGAAGAATTTGCCTACCGAGTATTGTTCTTTTCGCAGATCCCAGTTGAATCGATCAACAAACTGAACGCCAATTTCCTGAAGAGCGACATGCTCACAACTCACCGATTGACAAACTCTGGTGATTGCGCCAATGGCCTTTTCAGAAAACTCAGTCCAGCCAGGATAATTGAAGCAGCGAAGAATCAGCCGATTAGCTTCAACTTCCAGTTGCCAGTCTATTAACTCTTCTGAATCTGAGCTTGGTGCCTCTAGCGTCCAGCCCGCAAAGATCCTTTTGGTTGAGGGCGTACCATCGTCGATATTTACGTTGAAGGAAGTCTTTTTGCTGGCTTTTGGAAAAATGTCGGCCACGTCCTTGTCTAGGCTGGCAAGGTTCTTCAGCTTCTCGCCACCTATTTCTTCGTTAAAAATGAGGACAACAGCGACCACTGCTAGTGAATGACTAGCGCCTTCTCTGTCGAAGTGAACGTTTTCCATTGCGTACCTTCACGTGGACAATTTCAGCCCGAAGTGTAGTGCCTGCAAGGCATAAAGTCAGTTGTGCAGGCGTATTTTTTATTATTTATACGTAATTTCTGCTCATTCTGACTTCTTCAGCGCAGCAACGGCGTTGAGGCTGATGGTTATCCCATCTGCAAGCGCAGGTGTGAGTATGCGTGCTGCCGTCATGTGCGCGATGCAGGCGACGAGGCGAGCGTGCTCCGGCGAAGCTTTGGCAACCCCAACTAGAGGGTTTTCGATCTCGGAGCCGGGTTCTGCATCACGGGCGTCGGCTTTTTTGGGGCCTTCTCCAAAGGCCAGCCACCAAAACCTGTAACCGGTCAGTTCCGCAATTCCTCGCAAATTATCTAGGTTAATAGATCCGCGGCGCTTCCAGTTCAGAACCGATGTTCTGGCAACACCAAGCCTTTCGGCGATCTCGTTCATGTTGAGAGGGCCGCTTTCTACAGCTTCTTTGAGCCTGCTGGCTCTGGCGTTTTCGGAATCGTCTTTCATGAGCGTGATGTTAGCCTTTAACTAATTATCAAGTAAGTCACGTCACTGGACATGACCATAGCCATTGGCTACTATCCAATAGCTAACATTGGAGTATCCTATGGCTATAGAGATCGTAGAAAGGATTGCTGACTGCTTGGGCAGTAAGGCAGAGATGGCAAGAATCTGTGGTGTTCGTCCGCCTAGTCTTCATGGCTGGGTTCGCATTCCCGATTGTCATGTCTTGAAGCTTGAGGCCGCTGTGAGGGCAAAGGGTGGCGATATAGATCGTTACTCTATGCGCCCTGACATCTTCGGCGAGTCTTCTCAGGCTACCGAAAACAAGTCTGTTGCATAACTAACCGGGTGGATGGGGTTATGCGTTCACAGTGGAATGATGCCGAGGATGCAGCCCTGCAGGGGCTCACGGCAGAAGCTCAGGTTATCTATCTGCGGGGCTTTCGGCGGTATATGGACTACCGCACTGGCGTAGCCGGTGGGCCGGCGCGGAAGTTATCTTACCGGGCCATGGCGGAGCTGATCGCCATGGACCCGGATTGGGGCAGTCAGCGCAAGCGTGCGGAAACCCCGACCCTTGGCCGTGTGCGTGCCCGTGTGGCGGAGCTAGAGCGCGCGGGGCTGGTGGTGAACCATGGTTCCAGCCGCAGTCGTGGGCTTGTTTTTAAACTGCCCCTGGCTGATGCGGGATTAGTCCGCCCGGAAAAGGAACAACACAAGGAGCCGCACAGGGAGCAACACAAGGAACCGCATAGCGGGAAAGTGGTTAACCTCCCGAAAACGAGGGAGATTGTGCCGGTAGAGCCGGGCAGGAACGACACAGGGAGCAGCACAGGGAACGACACAAGGAACAACACACATCTGTTTAACTCTACTGAACTTAACTCTACCAACGCGGGCGCGCGTGATATTGAAGCCTGGCCCGACACCTTCCAGCCCCAGACTCCAGCAGAGTGGGGCTCCTTCCTTGGCCGGGAGCGGCTATGGGCATTTCATCGGGTCTCCAGGCCAAAACTCATTGCTGTGTACCAGTGCTGGACCCAGTGGGCCCTGAGTATTGGTGATCTCAGGCAGATTATGGCGTGTGCAGAAGCCAGCCTGGGGCGAATTCCAGATGGCCCGGAGTACTACAAGAATTTTGCTGAGGCCTATGTTACCGAGCGGGATAGGCTCAGCCAGAGCATCCAGAACAACCAACAGGGGAGTATCCATGGCGCAAATGCACCAGATTCAGGGCGTCGTTCAAAACGTGATGAGCGGGCTGCAGTCCAGAGGCAACTCACAGACCCCGACTACGCAATCAACAACTGGTGACCGCTTCACGCAGGAGCAGAAGGCAAAAGCCGTGTTGTTCTTCAGTCGGCTCCAGTTGATCTATGGCCACAGGTTCACGGTTCAGTGGCCGGATGAGAAAACCATTAAGCTTGCCCGCAGGGAGTGGGCCCATGAGATCGACACCCTGACGGTGGACGAAATCGAGAAGGCCTTGCAGCGGGCGAAAGCCAAGCTCATTGAGGGTGATGGTGATTTCTACTGGCCCGATGTAGGGCGGATTCTCGGGCTGGCTCGGGACAATCGAGCAGCAGGCCACAAGCCATTTCAGCCTGCGTTGCCTGCTGGTGAGGCGGTGGTAAACGCGAGGCGGAAGATGGCCAGAAAGGGCTTGGCCAAAGCGAGGCAAGCCCTTGGAGGTGCCCATGCTGAGTGATACCCAGCAGCGGTTAACCGAGTGGGCCCGTTGGGTGCAAACCAGTGATAGCGGGCTGCGTATGGGGTACAACCGGGTGAGCCTGGTGCCGGCGGGCTCTGTTGCCATGCCAGTGTGCTCGGATGAGCAGGCCCTGATGGTAGACCGTGCCATTGCCCGCTTGAGGCAGCGAGACCAGAGCATGGCAGAGGTGCTGGTGATGGCTTACTCATACGGGTTCAGCTTGACTCGCATTGCCCGTGAGGTTGGGGTTGGCAGTCGGGAGCGGGCTCGGTACCTGTTAGGTGCCGCTGAATCATGGATTGATTGCGCCTTAATTTTCCAAAAGATAACGCAATGTTCAAATTGTTGACATTCTGCATGCAGAAAACTACTCTCTTTCCCGTAAGGTGCAGGAAGTGCATCTGAGGACAGCACTGCAAACTCTCTACTAATACTCCTTCATGCCCGGCCAGCGCCGGGTTTTTTTATTGAGCGTTGTGGTAACTTCAAGCTTTTGGCGGTTCGGTGAGGAGGCCGGTTTGAAAGCGATGTACTTGAAGATCCAGTACTGGATGTTGATGAAGTTACTAAAGTGGCATCGGGATTTTAGTCGGATTAGCTCCGAAGGGCCTCCCACCGGCCACTATGATACCTATTGGGTCTACGCTGCGGAGGACAAGGCGGTTGCCACCGCGACTGGAAAAGATGCTGAGTCTGAGAGGGTATACCTTTTTAAACACTCATCCCGCGGGCATTTGTTAGCCCAGCGAACATCTGGAGATGCTCGGCCGACTAGGTATCCCCGAGAGAAGGTTGGTCCTGAGTTTCTGCAAGATAAAGATTGGGAAATTAGGCACTACTACAAGAATTCGATGTTCATGCATCATAGTGTCCTCGGCTGCTTCCTATCTAGACTTCTATTATTGTTCTGGTTTCGTTGGTTGCTGAAAGCGTTGGTAGAGGCTGTTAGAAACTGGGTATACAGGCGAAAGTTCAGAATTATTGATGACCGTGTCTCAGTACTGAGGGCGGCAATCGAGTTATCTGACTCGGGGCAGAATAAATTCTACGGCGTACATGTTGCCTCGCAGATTCACGGAAAGCGATTTCTCGTGATGGATGATAAGCGACAGTTAGTTTTTACTAGAATTGATCGGGTATTAGATTCCTTGGTTGCAGATGGGTACCTAGATAATTCTCAGGCAGGTTTTACTGTTTCTGGAAAAACACTTTCTGGTTTACTTGCGTTGGAGCAGGAGCTCCGTCGAGAGCGCACGGCGCGTTTTAGTCAGGCAATGATGATTCTTTTAACTGCGATTCTCGCATTATCAAGCATTATTGCAGTTTGGTTCGATTATCTGGATTTGGAAAACAAGCCCTTTTGACAAGGGTGCAACATATACAACCCGGCCCAGCGCCGGGTTTTTTTATGGCTGGAATCATGAACAGACAACTTCTTCTGGAACAACTTGAGCGCCATGAAGGCCTGCGCCTGAAGCCATACCGGGACACCGTGGGCAAGCTGACAATCGGCTATGGCCGCAACCTGGATGATCGCGGGATCAGTGAGGATGAGGCCGGGTTCATGTTGGATAACGACATTGACCAGGTGGTGGCAGAGTTGGAGCGCCTGCCGTTGTGGCTGAGCCTGAATCCTGTTCGGAAAGTGGTGCTGGCCAATATGGCGTTCAACATGGGCGTGCCCACGCTGCTGGAGTTTCGGCGCATGTTGGGTGCCCTGGCTGAGAAGGACTGGGACAGAGCGGCTGTAGAAATGCTGGACAGCAAGTGGGCCCGGCAGGTGGGCAGCCGTGCGAATGAGCTTTCTGAACTGATGAGGCGGGGTGAGGCCCCGCAATGAGTGAGGATATGAGCGATCGCAGAGGCTGGCACGTTGATAAGGGCATTCCCATCGCGGTGATCATCACCGTGATTATCCTGGCGGTATCGATCTCGCGGGATCAGTCCAAGCAGGATGAGCGCATTTCTCTGGTTGAGACTTCCGTTCAGATGCTGCAACAGGCTCGCCTGAATGATCAGGAGCGGGCAGAGAAGAACTTTGACGAGCTCAAGCTGGATCTGCGGGCCATGAATGCCAAGCTGGATCGGCTGATTGAGAGTGAATATGGCCGATAGCCACCCGAACCCTGGCCAGTGGTGGTTTCACCGTCGCCTGATGGCTTATGCCAGCCTGCTGGGCCTGTATGTGATTCTGGCCCAGATTCTGTTGGGTGGTATCTCTCCGGAGCTGGTACCGCTGGCACAAACCCTGTGCTGGGTGTTCAGTGCCAATCTTCTGTACTACTACGGCGGCAATGCCGTTGAGTACCTCAAGGACCGCAAATGACTTTCAAGGTGAAGCTTCTGATTGTTGGTGTGGTGCTTGGGGCTGTTGCTCTGGGTAGCTGGACGGCTCGGGGGTGGTTTGAGGATGCCAAGCGCCTGGCAATGGTTGAGGACAGGCAGGAGCTGGCAGCACAGATCAGGGGCGATATCTCGGGCATTGCCAAGTCGGTAGAGACTCGGCTTGGTGAGCTTCGGGCCAATGAGCGTGTTATTGATCGGGGAATCATTCGTGAGATCCAGAAGCCTATCTATCAGCGTGTGTGTGCTGAGCCTGATGTTGTCCGCATGCTCAACGCAGCCCTTCGGGGGGAATCTGTCGCCGGACCAGCAGAACCTGCTGGTGAGGTGCCCGCTGGTACCGGCACAGCTCCGGAACGGGCAGGGCGGTGAGATGGTGCTGGTGATCAAGGATGTTGCTGCTGAGTACCACGACTGTGCCACCAGGCATAACGGGCTTGTGGATGCATGGGAGCAGCTGAACTGATGCCGGCTGCAATCCCCAGGCAATGCAGGCAGCACACTTGCTCTGCCACTACCACCGCCCGCAATGGCTACTGTGAGGCGCACCAGGCTCTGGCCAGCGGCTGGATGGATGAGCGCAGAGGCTCCAGTACTGAGCGTGGCTATGGTGGCCGATGGCGCAAGCTGCGGGAGCGCATCATGCGCAGGGACAAATACCTTTGCCAGCCCTGTTTATCTAAAGGGCGTGTGATGCCAGCCATAGCGGTTGACCACATTGTACCGAGGGCTGAGGGCGGTACCGATGGAGACGAGAACTTGCAGGCTATTTGCAAGACTTGTCACAAACTGAAAACTGAAAACGAATCCAAGCGGGCGCGGGCAAAGCTGCGGGCCCGGGGGCGGGGTCAAAACTTTCCAGCATGAAGGTGGTCGACCGCTGCCTATCCGTGATTTTTTCTGATGGCAAAATTGAGGTAGGGGGGGTATCCGAAAG
>Ga0208316_1000724_pt1 | contig 24209 bp, 23 predicted proteins | sample MalvireepMed_231_FD_184240 | JGI IMG/M metagenome (GOLD analysis project Ga0208316, IMG submission 184240) | Marine viral communities from the Global Malaspina Expedition - Malaspina viral metaG DeepMed_231 (SPAdes) (version 2) | ecosystem: Environmental > Aquatic > Marine > Oceanic | place... | reverse complement strand
GGGCTGCTGAGACGCCGAAGGGGCTGCAGGGCGGTGCGGGCGAGCCAAGGCATGGCGCCCACGCCGCCGGCCAGCATCAGGGCGATGGCGATGTAGCCGAACAGGGGCAGGCCCCCCACGGGCGGCGCCAGGGCCGCGGCCATGCCGACCACGAGCAGGGCCAGGCTGATCCACGGGCGTCGCAGCCGGCCGGGGTCCGGCGCATCGCCGGAGCCCGCCTTCAGGGCCACGGCGGCCGGCGTGCGCTCGGCTTCCAGGGCGGGCCAGAGACTGCCGGCCAGGGCGATGGCCAGGCCCAGGGCGAAGATCACCGCGGTGGCGACCGGCGCGATCGCGAGCTGCGGTCGCGCGCCGGCGAAATAGCCGCCGCCCAGGTCGCCGCCCAGCAGGCGCAGGGCGAGCTCGGCCAGGCCATAGCCGAAGGCGACGCCGAGGCCTGAGCCGATCAGGCCCAGGATCAGGCCCTCGATCAGCACCTGGCCCAGCATGCCGCGGGCCGGCAGGCCGAGCACGCGGAGCAGGGCGAACTGCGGCCGCCGCCGGGCCACTGACAGGGACTGGGCCGAATAGACCAGGAAACCGCCGGTGAGCAGGGCCACCAGGGCCAGCATCTGCAGGTTGACGCGATAGGCCCGCGACAGGCTCTCGGTGCGACGCATCTCGCTCTGGGCGGTGACCAGCTCGGCCCCCTCCGGCAGACCGGCGCGCAGGGCGGCCTCCACCTGGCCGCGGTCGGCGTTGGGCTTAAGCCTGACATCGATGCGCTGTAGCCGACTGAGCTGGCCGAACCGCCACTGGGCCGCGGCGATGTCGATCACCGCCAGGGGGCGGTTGTCGCCCAGCGCTTCCAGCGTGCCCATGATGCGGAACTCGGCGGTGTGGCCCGCGGCCGTCAGGCGGACCTGGTCGCCGACCGCGAGCCCCGTCGCCGTCAGGGCGGCCGGCGACAGATGGACGGTGTCGAGATCGAACAGAGCGTCCGAACCGGTGGTCGGCGAGGCGCCGGTCCCTTGGCCCAGCAGGCTGGGGGTGACGGCGTAGGCGCGTAAGGGGTCAAGGCCCAATAGGGTGAGCGCGCCGCCAGGACTGGCGGCGGCCAGCTCCACGACCGGGCTTGCGATGGCGACGCCCGGCGTGCGGGCCACCTGCGGATAGAGGGCCTCATCGAAGCCGGTCGAGCTGGCGGCCTCGATCTGGACATCGGCGGCGCCGCTGACGCTGCTGACGGCCTGGGCGAAGGAGTCCAGCGCCGAGCGATTGACCAGGTGGACGGCGAGGCCGAGGCCCACCCCGACGGCGATGGCCAATACCGCCACCAGCACGCGGCCGGGGCGGGCGCGCCATTCGCCCCCCACCATCCAGCGCAGCAGGAGGGGGCTCAAGCCCAAGCTAGGGCGCATGGGGGGCCAGACCGGCCGGCGTCAGAACCAGGATCCGATCGGCCGCCGCGGCGGCCCGTTCGGAATGGGTGACGATCAGGGCCGCAGCGCCGCTGGCGCGGGCCCGCTCGCAGAACAGAGCCAGGACGCTGTCGGCCGTTTGGGGATCGAGATTGCCGGTGGGCTCATCGGCCAGCAGCAGGGCCGGGCTGTGGACCAGGGCGCGGGCCAGCGCGATCCGCTGCAGTTCGCCGCCGGAGACCTGGGCGGGGAAATCCTCGCCGCGGCCGGCCAGGCCCACCTGGTCCAGCATCTCCCTGGCCCGGCTGAGCGCCTCGGCCTGGGGTGCGCGCGCCAGCACCAGGGGCAGGGCCACGTTCTGCGCCAGGGTCAGGTGGGGGAGGATGTGAAAGGCCTGGAAGACGAAGCCGATCCGGTCCCGTCGCAGGGCCGTGCGGGCGTCATCGTCCAGATGGGCGAGATCGGCGCCGTCGATCTCGATCTGTCCGACCTCCGTCTGGTCGAGGCCGGCGATCAGATTGAGCAGGCTGGACTTGCCCACCCCAGACTCGCCCATGATGGCGACGATCTCGCCGGCCTTCAGGCGCAGGTCCAGCTTCTGAAACAGCACACGACCGCCAGGCACGCTCTTGGCGAGGCCGGTGATCTTTAGGGGCGGGGAGGGGGTTTGGGCGGCGCCGATGGGCATGGCGCCAGACTAGAGGGCGCGGGCCTTGCCGTCGCGCCTGAATGTAGAAAGGTCGGAGCCCCGGCCATCAAGGCCGGGGCTCGTTTCCTTTAGGCCTTCTGGAGCTGGCCGGCGGACATCTTGCCCGACTTACGGTCCTTTTCGAGCTCGAAGGAGAGCTTGTCGCCTTCGTTCACCGAGCTCATGCCCGCTTGTTCAACGGCGCTGATGTGAAGAAACACGTCGGCTCCGCCATCATCGGGCTGAATGAAGCCATAGCCCTTCGTGGCGTTGAACCACTTCACTGTTCCGGTCGTCATAGTTTGCTCATTTCCTGTAGCTTGCGCGCTACCCTGTACCGATAGAATGGCCGCTGGCAAACAAAACCCTGCATTTGGGGGTAATGTTTCTTTGATCGCCCCAGGGGGAACGGCCTGAAAAACCGTCCGATCCGGGACGGGACGCCTCGAAAAATTCCGCTCGTCAGCCGGACTGGACGATCAACCAGACCTGGGAGAAATCCCCGGCCCGGGCGTCGAGGCGGAGCTTATCTTCCTAACTAGTTCTTGTCAGGCGGGGAGTCAGATGGGAGGCCGGAGGTCTCGGGCGTGACGCTGACGAGATGGTTGGTGGAACTCTCGTCCTTCAGGGCGACGCCGGTCAGTTGCAGACGCCGGGCCTGGCGCATCAGCCAGGCGATCTTGAAGGCGGCCTGGGCGGGGACCAGGCCTGCGGGACGGATGTTCGACACACAGTTTCGCGCCGCATCGCTCAAGCCGACCTGCGGCCCATAGGTCAGATAGGCGCCCAGGCTGTCGGGCGACGAGAGGCCCGGCCGTTCGCCGACCAGCAGCAGGACCATGCGGGCCTTCAGCAGGGCGCCGACCTCATCCCCCAGGGCCACGCGGGCCTGGGCGGCCAGGATAACCGGCGCCACGGTCCAGCCCTCCGACGTCAGGTCGGCGAGCAGGGCGTCGAGGAGGGCGGGGACGTGGTCGAGGGCGAGGCTGGACAGGCCGTCGGCGACGACAATGGCCAGGTCGACCGCGGGCCTCGATCTGAGGGCGGCCAGCCGATCGCGGCTTTCGTCAGACAGCCGCCGGCCAAGGTCCGGACGGGCCAGATAGGTGAGGCGATCCTGGGCGGCGCTGTCCACCCGCAGGCTCGGCAGGGTCCTCTGCTGCAGGGCGGCCTCGAGGCCGTCAAAGTCCGCCGGGCGATGCACGGCGTCGCGGGCCCGCGCATGATCCAGGGCGAAGGCCAGGGACGCGGCGGTCGGCTGGCTCGAGCCTGATCGGCCCAGGGCCACGCGGGCGTCGGTCAGCGCCTTCATTCCCGAGGGATCGACCGGCGCGGTCACGACAGCAGCTCCAGCAGCGGGTGCCGACCGGCCTCGGCGCTCAGCCGGCCCGCCGCGTCGGCCAGCCCCACCTGGCTCATCCAGGCCTCGAACTCCGGCGCGCGCCTCAGGCCCAGCAGCTCGCGCACATAGAGGGCGTCGTGGAAGGAGGTCGACTGATAGTTGAGCATGATGTCGTCTGCGCCGGGCACCCCCATGATGAAGGTCACCTCCGCCGTCGCCAGCAGGGTCAGCAGGGTGTCCATGTCGTCCTGATCGGCCTGGGCGTGATTGGTGTAACAGACGTCGCAACCCAGCGGCAGGCCAAGCAGCTTGCCGCAGAAGTGGTCCTCGAGGCCGGCCCGGATGATCTGCTTGCCGTCATAGAGATATTCCGGGCCGATGAAGCCGACGACCGTGTTCACCAGCAGGGGTTCGAACGCCCGGGCGACCCCATATGCGCGGGCCTCCAGGGTCTGCTGGTCCACCCCGTGGTGGGCGCCGGCCGACAGGGCCGAGCCCTGGCCGGTCTCGAAATACATCAGATTGTCCCCGACGGTTCCGCGCCCCAGCGAACGCCCCGCATCGAGGCCTTCGCGCAGCACAGCCAGATCGACGCCGAACGCGGCGTTGGCCGCCTGGGTGCCGGCGATGGACTGGAACACCAGGTCTACGGGCGCGCCGCGGTTGATCAGTTCGATCGACGAGGTGACGTGGGTGAGGATGCAGGACTGGGTGGGGATCTGGAAGCGCTGGATAGCCTCGTCCAGCAGGCGCATCAGGTCGCCCAGGGTGGCGAGATTGTCCGAGGCGGGATTGACGCCGATCACCGCGTCGCCTGATCCCAGCAGCAGCCCGTCCAGCATCGAGGCGGCCACGCCTTTGGGATCGTCGGTGGGATGGTTGGGCTGCAGGCGGGTGGAGAGCCGCCCCGGCAGGCCGATGGTGTCGCGAAAGCGGGTGACCACGGTCACCTTCCTGGCCGCCAGGATCAGGTCCTGGTTGCGCATCAGCTTGCTGACCGCCGCGACCATTTCCGGGGTCAGGCCCGGCGCGAGACGCGCCAGGGCTGCGGTGTCGGCCATCTCCGAGAGCAGCCAGTCGCGGAACTGGCCCACCGTCATGTGGGACACCGGCGCGAAGGCTGAGGCGTCGTGGCTGTCGAGGATGAGCCGCGTGACCTCGTCGTCCTCGTAGGGGACAAGCGGCTCGGCCAGGAACCGCTTCAGCGGGACATCGGCCAGGCTCATCTTGGCCAGCACGTTTTCCTCGGCGCTCTCGGCGGCGAGGCCGGCCAGGACGTCGCCCGAGCGCAGGGGCGAGGCCTTGGCCATCAGGGTCTTCAGGTCGGGATAGGTCCAGCGGTTCAAGGCAGGGCTCCGCCGCGGGCTTTCGAGATTTCAGGTGGATCGCGCGGGCGACGGGGCCGCCCGCGCGGTCGCAATCAGTAGGTCCAGGTCACCTCAAGGCCGTAGGTGCGCGGCGCGCCATAGCGGCCAAACAGGGTGGTGAAGGCGTCGGGCGCCGTGCCCAGTTGATACTCTTCTTCGAGCAGATTGTCGGCATAGGCCGCGACCTGCCACTGGTCGCCCGGCGCCAGCCAGGCCACCCTGGCGTTCACCAGGGTGTAGGCGTCCTGGTGGAAGGCTTCGGCGTTCGAGGTGTCGGAATACTGATCGCCGCGATAGGACACCGTCAGGCGGCTGGTGACCGCGCCCAGGCCCTCGGCCAGGTCCCGGGTATAATCGACCGTGGCCGAGGCCGTCACCTCAGGGGCGTATTCCAGCCGGTTGCCGGAATAGTCCACGCCGACCCCACCGCCGTCCTTGAACTCCTTGTACTCAGCATGCAGCCAGGCGGCCTGGAGATTGACGTTCAGGCCCGGCGCCAGGGCCGCGTCCACCGAGACTTCGGGGCCGTAGGTTTCGACCTCGCTGGCGTTGGTGAGCGCAAGCTCGATCCGCGGCGGGGTGCTGTTGGGCACCACCCGGAACTGGCTGACTTGGTAGTTCGAATAGCGGGCGTAGAACACGTCGGCGTTGACGCGGAGGCGGCGCTCGAAGGCCGTGAACTTTGCGCCCAGTTCGAAGCTGTCGACCGTCTCCTTGCCCAGGCGCAGCGGCCCGCCCAGGGCCTGGGTCGTCAGATAGTCGGCGTTGAAGCCGCCCGACTTCACCCCGCGGGCGTACTTGCCGTAATAGGTCTGGTCCTCCGTCGGCTGGAAGGTCAGGCCGATCATCGGCGACACCGAGCTCTCGCTCAGATCGTCCTTGAAGCCGAGCACATTGGCGATGTTGCTGATGGGCGGACCCACATCGCTGCTCTGGTTAAGGCTGAGCTTCTTGCTTTCGTAGTTGAACCGCAGGCCGCTGTTGACGATCAGGGTCGGGGTCAGCTGGTAGTCGAGGGCCCCGAACACCGCATAGCTCGAGTTCTTCACGCTGGGATTGGTGCGGATCATCGAGCCCGGGGGGACGCCGAACAACACGCCCAGGGCGTCATAGGTCAGACGCCGGTCGTTCTCGCCGTCGGTCCGCAGGAAGAAGGCCCCAAGGATGTAGCGCAGCCTGGCTTCGGTGTCGTTGGACGACAGGCGCACCTCCTGGCTGAGGGTCTGGTAGCTGTCGTCATAGTTGAAGTGGGCCAGGTCGAGGGCCGAATGGTCCAGGTCCACATTCCAGGTCCGGGCTGAGTCGCGATAGCCGCTGATCGAGGAGAGCGTGACCGCGCCCAGATCGTAGGCGAGCGTCAGGGCGCCGCCGACGTTCCGGTTGTAGTCAAACTCCGGATAGTTGTCGTCGATGACGAACGGCTGGTCGGCCGGCGGGGCGGGCGGGCCGCTGTTGAAGGTGTCGCTCAGGGCCTCGCCGTTCACCTTGTGCGAGAGCTGGCGGGAATAGTCGAACGACAGGTCGGCGGTGAAGTCGTCGGTCGGCTGCATGCGCACCTGCAGGCGCATGGAGCGGCTGTTGATGTCATCGACCTTCTCGCCCAGCGTCGTATTGCGGATGAAGCCGTCCCGGTGGTCATAGGCGGCGCCCAGGCGGACCATGACCTTGCCATCGGCCAGCGGGATGTTGACCATCCCGTCCAGGCGCTGCTGATCCTTGTTGCCGAGACCGGCGGTCAGCCGGCCTTCGAAATCGTTGACCGGCGCGCGGGTCACCAGGTTCACCGCGCCAGACACCGTGTTCTGGCCGTAGAGATACCCCTGGGGGCCCCGCAGAACTTCGACGCGCTCAAGGTTCGACAGCACCGCGTCGGCGGCCATCGGCTGGCCGATATAGACGCCGTCGAGATAGATGCCGGTGCGGGTGTCGAAGGCCACGGTCCGCCCGCCGCCGCCGACGCCGCGGATATAGACGGTGCGCACCGACACGTTGTCGCTGACCTGGAAGTTCGGCGTCAGCGTCTGCAGCCCGCCCAGGGTGGTGATCTGACTGCGGGCCAGACTGTCGGCCGTGACCGCCGTGATCGAGATCGGCACGTCCTGCAGGTTCTCCGTCCGCTTCTGGGCCGTGACCACCAACTCCTCCAGCTCAGCGGCGTCCTGGGCATGGGCGCCTGACACGGCGAGCGCCGAGGCGCCGCCCAACAGAACGGCCAGGGTAAGGGCTCGCCGTCGAGCCCGGGGGGCAGCACGCAACGTCATGATCAGGTCCTTAAGGTTGGAGCGGGGGAGGAGGTCAGGCGGACAGGTGGGGCGGGCGCCGCTCGACCCAGGGCGCGGCCTGTTCGAGGGTCCCGGCGAGGCGGAACAGCAGGTCCTCGCGACCGAAGTCGGCGACGGCCTGGACGCCGATCGGCAGGCCCGTCGCGCTCCAACCCATGGGGATGGAGGCCGCAGGCTGGCCGGTCATGTTGAAGGGGACGGTGTAGGCCACCGCGTTGAGGCTGCGGTTCGGATCGGCCGTGGGCGGCGCCTGCAGCGACGACAGGGTCGGGGGGACGACCGGCGACGTAGGCGTCAACAGGATGTCGTAGTCCCGCCACCAGGCCTTCATCCGGCGCGACCAGGCGTGGATGGCCTCCATGGCCGCCACATAGGCGGTGGCGGGCATGGCGCGGCCGGCGGCCAGGGCGGCGGCGGCCGGCGCCATGAGGTCGCCGGGTCCGGGCTCGACGCCGGTGCGGCGGATCAGATCCTCAAGCTCATAGGCGATCCAGGCGGTCATCACCGTGCCCATCAGCATGGGATCGATGTCGCCATAGGCCGCGGGATGGGCCTCCTCGACGATGCAGCCGGCCGTCTGCAGCAAGGCGCCGGCGCTCAGGACCGCCTGGGCGCATTCCGGATCGACGGGACCGCCCAGGGGATTTTCGACGAGAAGGCCGATCTTCAGCCCGGCGACGTCGCCGGAGACCTCGGCCAGATAGGGCAGGCTCGTGCTCGGCGCGGCATAGGGATCACCGGGCCCCGGCTGGGACAACCAGTCCAGCAGCAGGGCGCTGTCACGCACCGAGCGGGTCAGGGCGTGCCGGCAGACCAGGCCGCCCCAGGGATCGGCCTCGGCCGGCGCGTTCGACACCCGCCCGCGGCTCGGTTTCAGGCCGAACAGGCCGTTGAAGGCGGCGGGGATGCGGATCGAGCCGCCCCCGTCGCCCCCATGGGCCACGGGGACCATGCGTGCGGCCACGGCGGCGCCTGAACCCCCGCTGGAGCCGCCGGCGCTGTGCTCGGTGTTCCACGGGTTACGGGTGACGCCGTGGGCGTCGCTCACCGTATTGACCTGCATGCCGAGTTCCGGCGTGGCGGTCTTGCCGACGATGATCAGGCCGGCCCGCCGCATCTGGGCGATGGCGTGGGAATCGGCCGGCTCATGCCAGTCGAGCTTCTTCAGATAGACCGTCCCGCCGAACCAGGGGTCGCCGGCGGTGCTGCCGTCCAGGTCTTTCACCAGGGCTGGGACGCCACGAAGCGGCGTATCGACCAGGGCCGGGTCGTCGGCGGCCGCCAGCGCCTTGTCATAGAGCTTGTGGATCACGGCGTTGAGCGCGGGATTGCGCGCTTCGATGCGGGCGATGGCGGACTCCACCAACTCGCGTGCGGAGGCCTCTCCGGATTTGACGAGTTCGGCGGACGCCATGGCGTCCAGATTGTCGAGGTCCAAGGCGGGTTCTCCGGTAAGCAACTGGGCTGTATTAAATCTAGGCTAGATACGAAGTTGTATTTCAGAACTGACCAATTTAACTACATCTAACCGCGGTAACGGCGGATTTATGCTCGTTATGCAAGTTATTACGACCTAACATATCGATCGTGTCACGCGCCCGTAGTCTGGGCGGCGCGCGTGGTTGCTCTGCGCGATCGTTCGAAGGAAGCTTGAAAAACCCTTATAAAATAAGGGATCAATCCGTGTGTGAGGTCTATCCGAAGCCCATGCTCGCCCCCGTCGCGTCGGCCGTCCGAGCCGTGCAAAAAACGTAAGTGGTCACTAGCAATACGAATACTGATCGTGTATTCGAATTGTCAAGCCAAGATATTACGCGTCGTGGCGATCAAGGCTCGGCGCCTGATTGGCAGGCGCGGCGCCGCTTTTTGGGGAGGGGTCGATGCCGCCTGCATCGCTGAGTTCCGGCCGCCTGGCGGCCTTTGCGTCACCCAGCATCGCCCTGGCGGCGATGGGCCTGCCCCTGGTGATCTATCTGCCGACCTTCTATTCGACGGTGGTCGGCCTGCCCCTGGCGGCGGTGGGCCTGGCCTTCCTGGTGGTCCGGCTGCTGGACATCGGACTCGACCCGATCCTCGGCGCCCTGATGGACCACACGCGCAGCCGCTGGGGCCGGTTTCGACCGTGGCTGGCCCTGGGGGCGCCCATCCTGACGATCTCAGCCGGGGCCTTGTTCATCCCGCCCGAGGGGGCGAGCTTCGCCTATCTGGTGGCGGCGCTGCTTGCGACCTATCTCGGCTATTCGATCTGCTATCTCGCCCAGCTGTCCTGGGGCGCGGCGCTCAGCGCCGACTATAATACGCGCTCGAAGATCTTCGCCTGGTGGCAGGGGGCCAATCTGTCGGGGGTGATCCTCGTGCTGGCCATCCCCGCCCTGTTGCCGGCCGCCCGCAATGATCCGACCTTCGCCGTCCACGCCATGGCGGGCTTCATCCTGGCGACCCTGCCCCTGGGCACGCTGCTGGCGCTTGCCCTGGTCCGCGAGCCCCCGGCCCCGCCGATCCTGGGGCGTCCCCGGGTGGGGCTGAAGGCCTATGTCCGGCTGCTGCTGAAGCCGACGGTCCGGCGCCTGCTGGCCACCGACCTGCTGATCGGCGCCGCCGTGGGGATGAACGGGGCGCTGTTCTTCTTCTATTTCCTGACGGTGAAGCAGTTCGCCATGGCCGACGTCACCCTGCTGCTGTTCGCTAACATGATCGGCTCCCTCTGCGGCACGCCGATCTGGGGCTGGCTGACGGCGAAGATCGGCAAGGACCGCGCCGCGGCCGTGGCCTTCGTCGGCTACGCCGTCTCGCTGGCGGTCATCGACATCATGCCCGCCGGCGTCGTGGCTCTGGGCGCCTTGATCCTGTTCCTCGCCGGCCTCACCCTCTCGGCCGGTCCGTTCCTGCTGCGCTCGATGATGGCCGACGCTGGAGACGAGGACCGCCTGGAGGACGGCGTCGATCGCACGGGCCTGCTGTCGGCGCTGTTTTCGGGCACCAACAAGCTGGGCGCGGCCCTGGCCCCTGGGGTGACCTTTATCGCCCTGCAGGCCTTCGGTTTTGAGCCGACCGCCGCGGCCCAGCCCGCCCAGGCCCTGCTTGGCCTGCGCCTGCTCTATGTCTGGTCGCCCCTGATCCTGGGGCTGGGCTGCGCGCTGATGATCCTGAAACACACCCTGACCCCGGCGCGCCACGCCGAGATTCAGCAGGCCCTGGCGGTGAAGGACGCCCTCGCCCTGCAGGAGTCCGGCCCCGGCTAGTCTGGCGGATCGCGCGCCATCCGGGGGCTGGCGGTTGTCGCCCCCGGCCGGTATCACCGTGCCGGAGACCTGCGGATCTGAGCGCGGGCCGGCCTTGGGAGGCGACTTGAAAGGTGTGAGGCGGCGCCCGGCGCCGGTGGACGTTGAGACCAAGGCGCAGCCGGCCCAGCGGCGCTCGCGCGAGACCTATGACCGCATCCTCACGACGGCCGGCGAACTGCTGGAAGAGGTCGGGATGGAGCGGATCTCCACCAATATGGTGGCCGAGCGCGCGGGCGTGAGCCCGGCGGCGCTCTATCGCTACTTCCCCAACAAGTACGCCCTGGTGGTCGCCCTGGCCGAGCTGCTGGCCGCGATGTCCAACGCCGCCATCGTGGAGTGGATCAAGGCGGGCGGGCTGGAGACCCGAAACCTCGAAGAGGCCGTGGCCAAGAACTTCGAGATTCAGAAGCGGGCCACCGAGATCATCCGCGCCTTTCCGGGGGGGCCCTGGATCGCGCGGTCGATGCGCGCCCTGCCGGCTCTGCGCGATGTGGCGAACCGATCCCGCCGGGACGTCGTTGATCAGCTCTTCGCCATCCAGCGCGGCCGATACCCCCACGTGCCGGAAGACGAGCTGCGCACGGCCATCCGGCTGTCCACCGACGCCCTGGCCAGCAACTCCCTCATGGTCCTCGAGGACCCGGATCTCGACGCCGACGCCATGCTGCGGGAAGGCTGCCTGATGGTCGCGATCTATTATGAGCACCTCGACGCCCGCTATCTGCGCGGGTGAGGTCGCTCGATCTTTCCGCAAGATTCTGGGGGAGATGCTTCACCCCGATCTGGACGGGGGAATGAATGGTCGGAGTGGCAGGATTCGAACCTGCGACCCCCGCGTCCCGAACGCGGTGCTCTACCAGACTGAGCCACACTCCGACTAGGAGGCGGCCTTATAGAGGAGCGATTTCAGGCCCGCAAGCGACTGCACGGCCGTTGCATCTGGAATCGGCTTTTGCTATTCCCACGCCCTCGCCGCGGGGGGACACCCTCCGCTGCCGTTCCTGCTGGGGAATGGTGTAATGGTAACACAGCGGTTTTTGGTACCGTCATTCTAGGTTCGAGTCCTAGTTCCCCAGCCAACGTCCTCCGACATCTGACAGACGGCCCTGCCGGGCGGGCATGCGGCCGCCGACGGTGCGGCGGCGCAGACGTCAGGCCCGGCGCATGGTCTCGATAATGACCGGCTTTTTCAGCCACTGGTCCTTCTGGTCGGCGAACTTGGTCTCGCCGCCGGTGGGCTGGGCGAGAATCTTCTGCGCCGTGGGCAGGCCCGAGACCACCTTGCCGAAGGCCGCATAGCCCAGATTGTCGCCCGGCTGGTCGGGCTGGGCGTCGAGGAAGGTCTGGTCGCCCAGGCAGATGAAGAAGGTGTTGGTCGCCGTTCCGGGCGCGAATCGACCGAGCGAGATGGTCCCGTGGACGTGGCTCAGACCGGTCTTGGTGGTGCTCTCATGGCGAATCGGTGGGAACGGCCTGGCCTTGGCCGGCGGCTGGGCGACGATGGTGCCTTCGGTGGGCGCCCAGTCGTTGCGGGCGGCGCGGAAGAAGCTGCCGCCGTCATAGGCCTTAGCGTCCACATAGCGCAGGAAGTTGGCGCTGGTCAGGGGCGCCTTCTTGTCCTCCAGCTCGACCACGATGGTCCCCTGGCTGGTGGTCATGGTCACCCGGGGCTTGGCGCCCTGGGCCAGGACCATCTGCGGCGCGGCCATGATGAGGCCGGCGCCGAGAACCAGACTGCGGCGGGGGATCGATCGGGGGGACATGGCGGCTCCTGCGTGACGAGCCACCAGCCTAGCGCGTCGGGCCGCGCAACGGAATCACCAGGCGGTTACATGCGCTCGCCGGGCAGCCGGCTGGCCTGGGCGATCCAGTCGGCGAGTTGCGCCTCGTCCATCGCCTCATCCTCGTGGATGTGAAAGTAGCGCGTGGCCCCCGCCTTCGAGGCGGCCGGCGGCGGCGGGGCGAGATCGGCGCCGCGGAAGAAGGCGAGCTTGATGTACTTGGTGAAGACGTGGAGGCCGAGGAACCAGCCCTGGTCCTTCAGCCCATAGAGCGGCGAGTTCCACTTCACCGCCTTCTGCACGTCCGGCACGGTCTCGACGATCAGGGCGTCCAGCTTTGCCGCCGCCTCGCGCTTCCAGCCGGGCAGGGCGGCGATATAGGCCTGTACGGGTTCATCGCCATAGCCCTTGGGAATCTGCGGATTGCCGCCCGACAGGAGCCGCGGAGCAGCGTGGTCCTTCTGCGTCATGAGCCCTCCGCAGCGTGTCTGGTCCTGCGGCCCCCGAGATAGGGCAGGGCGAACATGTAGAGGCCGGTCCCCAGCAGGGGGATGAGCGGGACGAGCGCCAGAAGGCCGATCCACGCCGCCTGCAGGCCGGCCGCCATGGCGGCGAGATTGGCGATGATGGCGAGGGTGAAGGCGATCGACAGCCAGCGATGGACCTGTCGCACCCGGGCGTTGAGGATCATCAGGCTGGCTCCCGCGCCAGCAGCTGTTCAAGATTGTCGAAGAAACGCGGCCAGCCGGCGGTGGCGCCCATCAGATAGCGCGGCTGATCCTTGCGGAAGCCGGTCTGCTCCATCCGCAGGCGGGCGCCGGCCGGGATCGGCGTGATGGTCCAGGTGACCACGGTGTCGAGCACGCCATCGCCCCAGCTGTAGGCTAGCCGCCGCTCGGCCTCGATTTCCGTGACTTGGCCGTTCACCGCGCCCCATTCGGCCTGGAAGCTGAAGCTGCGACCTAGGACAGGCTCGAAGTCCGTCTGCATTAGCCATTCGGCCATCAGGTGGGGCTGGGTCAGTGCGCGCCAGATCCGGCCGGGCGGATGGGCGAGGTCGCGCTCGACCACGACGGAGCGCATTTCAGGCGGGGTGTCACTCATGGGCGTCCTTTCAACGCAGCGGTGGGGTGGCTCACTGGTCCATTCGGCCGAGCAGGTCTTCCAGGGCGTCGAACCGCGCGCGCCAGTAGGAGGTCTGCTGGGTGGTCCAGTCGATAAGGGGAACAAGGGCGCCGGGCTCGGCGCGGTAGTGGGTCTGGCGGCCCTCCTGGCGATCCTGTACCAGGCCCGCCTGTTTGAGCTGGGCCAGATGCTTGGAAACCGCCGGCTGGGATACGCCGGCCTGGGCCGTCAGCGCGCCGACCGTCAGTTCGCCATCCCGGCACAGCCGCTCGAACAGGCTCCGCCGGGTGGGGTCGGCCAAGGACCGGAAGATCAGGTCAGGGGCGCCGGGCATAAAAACTCATAACCAAAGGGTGATGGGAATTCCCATAACTCGATGGCTATGAATGAGTCAATCCGGAGGGGAGCGGCTAGCGGTAGCGGGGTCCGGCGAACCGGCCCTCGGTGCGGCTCATGCCGATGGTGACGGTGGCGCAGTCGCCGATGGGCTGGGTGACCACGCCGCCGACCTCGCGATAGCCGCCGGTGCCGACGCTGCCCCAGACTTCACCGTGGGGCTTCTTGTCGACGCGGGTCGGGCAACGCCCTTGCTGCGCCTCGGCGACCTCCTCAGGGGCGGGTTCGCCGGCCATGACCCGTCTGGCCCAGTCGCCGGGCTCCTCGGCTCGCAGGGTCGCCTCAAGGCCCTGGCCGATAGGCGCTGACGCCGCCGTAGAAGCCGGCGGATTGTCTGCGCGGCCGGTCGCAATCGGCCCCTCATCGGCGAGGGCGGACCCCGCGAAGGCGGCGACAAGCAGGGCTGTGGCGAGGGCGGCGGGTTTCATGCCGCAAGCTTCACCCCCGCACATGGCCAGATAAGGGCGGGCCAGATAAGGGCGGCTCAGCGCTTCTGATCCACGTCCCGCACGGCGCCGCGGGCGGCGCTGGTGGTGAAGGCCGCATAGGCGCGCAGGGCAGGCGTGACCTTGCGCTTGCGCGGGCCCGGATGCCAGGCGTCGGGGCCCCGGGCGACCATCGCTGTCCGGCGCGCGGCCAGCACCGCGTCGTCCACCGCCAGGCGGATGGTGCGGTTGGGGATGTCGATCTCGATCCGGTCGCCATTCTCCACCAGGCCGATCAGACCGCCCTCGGCGGCTTCGGGGGAGACGTGGCCGATGGAGAGGCCCGAGGTGCCGCCGGAGAAGCGGCCGTCGGTGATCAGGGCGCAGGCCTTCCCCAGGCCCTTCGATTTCAGATAGCTGGTGGGATAGAGCATCTCCTGCATGCCCGGCCCGCCACGGGGGCCTTCATAGCGGATCACCACCACGTCGCCGGCCACGATCTTGCCGGTCAGGATGGCGCTGACGGCGTCGTCCTGGCTCTCGAACACCCGGGCCGGGCCGGAAAAGACCAGGATGCTGTCGTCGACGCCCGCCGTCTTCACGATGCAGCCGTCCAGCGCCAGGTTGCCGCTCAGCACGGCCAAGCCGCCGTCCTGCGAGAAGGCGTGCTCGACGCTGCGGATGACCCCATCCTTACGGTCGAGGTCGAGTTCTTTCCAGCGGCTGCTCTGGCTGAAGGCCACCTGGGTGGGCACACCGCCCGGCGCGGCCTTGAAGAAGGTCTGGACCGCTTCGCTCTCGGTGCGGCTGGTGTCCCAGCGCTCCAGGGCCTCGCCCATGGTCTTGGAATGGATGGTGGGCAGGTCGGTGTGCAGCAGGCCGCCGCGCTCCAGCTGACCCAGGATAGCCATGACCCCGCCGGCCCGGTGGACGTCCTCCATATGCACGTCGGCCTTAGCCGGCGCGACCTTGGACAGGCACGGCACCTTGCGCGACAGGCGGTCGATGTCGGCCATGGTGAAGTCCACCTCGCCCTCGTGGGCCGCGGCCAGCAGGTGCAGGACCGTATTGGTCGAGCCGCCCATGGCGATATCCAGGCTCATGGCGTTCTCGAAGGCCCGGAAGCTCGCCACGTTGCGCGGCAGGACGCTGTCGTCCTCCTGCTCGTAATAGCGCTTGGTGATGTCGACGATCAGATGGCCGGCCTCCAGGAACAGGCGCTCGCGGTCGGCATGGGTGGCCAGCGTCGAGCCGTTGCCGGGCAGGGACAGGCCCAGCGCCTCGGTCAGGCAGTTCATGGAATTGGCGGTGAACATGCCCGAGCAGGAGCCGCAGGTGGGGCAGGCCGAGCGCTCGATGGTGGCCACATCCTCGTCGCTGACCGACTCGTCGGCCGCCGCCACCATGGCGTCCACCAGGTCCAGCGCCACTTCCTTGCCGCCCAGGACGACCTTGCCGGCCTCCATCGGCCCACCGGAGACGAAGACGGTGGGGATGTTCAGGCGCAGCGACGCCATCAGCATGCCCGGCGTGATCTTGTCGCAGTTGGAGATGCAGACCAGGGCGTCCACGCAGTGGGCGTTGGCCATGTATTCGACGCTGTCGGCGATCAGCTCGCGGGACGGCAGGCTGTAGAGCATGCCGTCATGGCCCATGGCTATGCCGTCATCCACGGCGATGGTGTTGAACTCCTTGGCCACCCCGCCGGCCCGCTCGATCTCCCGGGCGACCAGCTGGCCCAGGTCCTTCAGGTGGACATGGCCCGGGACGAACTGGGTGAAGGAGTTGACCACCGCGATGATCGGCTTGCCGAAATCGCCGTCCTTCATGCCCGTGGCGCGCCACAGGCCGCGGGCGCCGGCCATGTTGCGGCCGTGGGTCGAGGTGCGGGAGCGATAGGCGGGCATGGGCGGCGTCCTTCTTGCGTCACGCCTCGATAGCGCTTGGGGCCGCGAGGCGGAAATATACTTTTCCCCCGCTTTTAGGTCGCTGTAGATATGAGCGATGGATGTCCGTCAGCTCCGACACTTCGAGGCCGTGGCCGAGACCCTGCATTTCGGTCGGGCGGCCGCACGGCTGAACATGACCCAGCCGCCCCTCAGCCAGTCAATCCAGGCCCTGGAGCGGGAGCTGGGCGCGGCCCTGTTCGCCCGCACCAAGCGCAGCGTCGCCCTCACGCCGTTTGGCGCGCAGTTCTTGACCCATGTCCGCGCGGCCCTGGCCGAACTGGCCGCCTTGCCCGACATCGCCCGGCGGCTGCGGGACGGGGAGGCCGGCCGCCTGGAGCTCTCCTTTGTCAGCACCGCCGACTACAGCGTCCTCCCGACCCTGGTCCGGCGCTATTCGGCACTTTATCCTGAGGTGGAGATCGCCCTGCGCGAGGCCACCAGCGAGGTTCAGCTCGCAGCCCTGCTGGAGGGCCAAGGCCATGCGGGCGTCGTCATCGCCCCCAGCGGCGCCCTGCCGGCCGGTCTCGCCTATCGCCGGCTGCTGGTCGAACCCCTGGTGGCCGCCGTGCCAGAGGCGTGGCTAACGGAGGGCCGCCTGCCGCTCCAGGCGGGCAAGCTCGACCCCGCGGTGATCGTCCAGTCGCCGCTGATCCTCTTTCCGCGCCGCGCCGCGCCGGCCTTCCACGACCTGGTGACGGACTACTTTACCGCCCATGGCGGCGTGGCCAGCATCGCCCAGGAAGCCATCCAGATGCAGACCATCATCAGTCTCGTTTCGGCCGAGATGGGGGTGGCCCTTGCGCCGGCCTCCCTGCGCAATCTGGCGCGCACCGGCGTGCGCTATGTGGAGCTGGCCGGCGAGGCGCCGTCGCTGGAGACCGGCCTGGTCTGGCGCCAGGACGACCAGACCCCCACGCTCGCGCGGTTTCTGGGCATCGCCTTCGACGGCGCGGCCGTGTAGGTTGTTTCTGCCTAGCTTGGTATGGCGGTCAGAAGAACTGCGCAGCGGGATCTGATGATGGTTTTACGCCGCTGGTTTCCCCTCATCACCATCGTGACCCTGCTCGCGCTCGTTGGCCTGGACCGGTTTGATTGGCGTTTCGCGCTCTTCGGCTTCCTGGCGCCGTTGGCGCTCGTCGCTGCGGCCGTGGCGTTGCACGTCCTCCGTCGGCGCTCGGACGGTGAGGGAAGAGGCGTCTTTTGAAGCCTCTGCGGCCGATTAGACCCCGCTGAGCGCCAGGCCCGGTGCGTCCGGCTCGCGGCCCGCGCCGCCGTTCAGGGCCTTCTGCATCCAGACGATGTCGACCCAGCGGCCGTGCTTGAAGCCGAGGCCAAGGCCTGATCCCCGGTGGGTGAAGCCCAGCGCCGTATGCAGGCCGATGGAGCCGGCGTTGCCGCTATCGCCGATCACCGCCACCATCTGGCGGATGCCGATGGCCTCGCAGGCCGCGATGACCCCCGACAGCACCGCACGGCCGACCCCGCGCCCCTGGGCGTCCGGCGCCACATAGACGCTGTCCTCCAGCGTGTAGCGATAGGCCGCCCGCAGGCGGAAGGGTCCGGCATAGGCGAAGCCGAGCGCCTTCCCCTGATCTTCCGCCAGCAGGTAGGGCAGGCCGCGGGCGACGATGGCCTCGCGGCGCTGGTTCAGCTCGTCGCCAGAGGGCGGGACCTCCTCGAAGGTGCCGAAGCCGTGCAGGACGTGGTGGCCATAGATCTCGGCCAGGGCGGCCATGTCAGAGGCTTCAGCCGGGCGCACGATCATTTGGTCCAGTCCTTGTCGATGGCCCAGACGGCGAAAGCGTAGTCGAGCGCGATCTCCTTCAGGAAGTCGAAGCGCCCGGACGCGCCGCCGTGGCCGGCCTCCATATTGATCTTCAGCAGGATGGGCGCGTCGCCCGTGGTGTGCTCGCGCAGGCGGGCCACCCACTTGGCCGGCTCCCAATAGGTCACCCGCGGGTCTGACAGACCGCCGGTGGCCAGGATCGGCGGATAGGGCTTTGCGCCCACCTGATCATAGGGGCTGTAGGCGGCGATGGCGTCATAGGCCTCGGCGTCGGTCAGGGGATTGCCCCATTCGGGCCATTCCGGCGGGGTCAGCGGCAGGCTGGCGTCGCTCATGGTGTTGAGCACATCGACAAAGGGCACAGCCGCGATGATCGCCCCCCAGAGGTCGGGGCGCATATTGGCCACCGCCCCCATCAGCATCCCGCCGGCCGAGCCGCCATAGGCCGCGATTTTCCCCTTCGTCGCGTAGTTCTCCGCCACCAGGTGTTCGGCGCAGGCGATGAAGTCGGTGAAGGTGTTGGTCTTCTTGGCCTTGCGGCCGTCCATGAACCAGCCCCAGCCCTTGTCCGAGCCGCCGCGAATATGGGCCGTGGCCCAGATCCAGCCCCGGTCCACCAGGGAGAGATTGCGGATCGAGAAGCTGGGCTCCATGGCGTGGCCATAGGAGCCGTAGCCATAGAGCATGAGCGGCGCGCTCCCATCGAGGGGGGTGTCGCGGCGCATCAGCAGCGTGATCGGCACCTCTTCCCCGTCGGCGGCGCGGGCATAGAGCCTGTGGGCCACATAGGCGTCCGGATCGTGCCCTGAGGGGATTTCCTGGGTCTTGCGCCAGGTGCGCTGGCGGCTCGCCATGTCGTAGTCGAACCACTGCCGCGGCGTGGTGGGCGACTGATAGACGAAGCGGGTCAGGGTCGTGTCGTACTCCAGCCCGCCTTCCAGATGCAGGGCGTAGGCTTCCTCGTCGAAGGCGACCACGTGCTCGTCGCCGTCCCTCGTCATCACCGCCATCTGGTCCAGGGCATTGACCCGCTCCATCCGCACCAGATGGCCGGCATAGGCGGCGAAGCCGGTGATGTAGCGGCCGGGCAGGTGCGGGACGAAGTCGCGCCAGGTGGACCGGGCGGGCAGGGGCTCGGTGGAGACGCACAGCTTGAAGTCCACCGCCCCGTCGGCGTTGGTGCGGATCACCCAGCGATCGGTCCAGTGGTCGAGCTCGTAGCGGACGCCGGTCTCGCGGGGCTGGACGCAGGCGGGATCGGCGGTGGGCTCGGCCGCCGGGATGATCCAGATCTCGGTGGTCTCCTGGTCGCCCACATGGATCGCCACATAGGCGTCATCGGAGGTGGTCCCGACGCCGAGGAACATGCCCTCGTCCTTTTCCTCATAGACCAGCACATCCTCGCCGCCGCGGACGGGGCGGCGGAAGACCTTGGCCGGCCGGGCGTTCTCGTCGCGCCAGATCCAGAACAGCCATGCCGAGTCCGGCGAGAAGGTGAAGTCGCCATAGGCGCTCTCGATGGCGTGGGGCAGGTCCTCGCCGGTCACCAGGTCGCGGATGCGGATCGTGTAGTATTCCGAGCCCTGCGCGTCGGCGGCCCAGGCATAGAGCTTGTGGTCGGGGCTGTGGCCGGCGCCGCCCACCTGGAAGTAGGCCTTGCCCTGGGCCAGGGCCTCTTCGTCCAGCAGGATCTCCTCGCCGATCTCAGCCCCCCGGGGCCGACGGGCGCGGATCGGATGCTGAGCGCCTTCCTGGTAGCGGACATAGTAGTCCCAGGGGCCGTCGTGGGCCGGCACGCTGGAATCGTCCTCCTTGATCCGCCCCTTCATCTCGGCGAACAGGGCGGTCTGCAGGTCCTTGGTGCCGGCCAGCATGCTCTCGGTATAGGCGTTCTCGGCCTTCAGATGATCGGCGATGTCCCCGCGCAGGGCGGCGGGGTTGCGCAGGACCTTCTGCCAGGCCTCATCCTTCATCCAGGCATAGTCGTCGGTGCGGGTCCGGCCGAGCTGTTCGAGGGTCTGCGGATGCTTCGGGGCGACGGGGGGCGTGGGGCGCTGGGTCATGTCTGCTAGATGCGACGAACCGGGGCGCGTCTCAAGCCATGCCTTAGCCGCAGCGCCTCAGGCAGACGTCGAGCGGACTTTTCGCTATAGAATAGGGCGCGCGGCAATAGGGCGCGGACGCTCACGCCCTCGCGTCTTGCCGCAGTGCGGCAGGTCTGATTCACTTGGCCCGTCGTCGTGTGCAAACAGTCGAGGGGCGTCATGATCGCGGATCTTGCTGTCGAGCTGATCCACGCCACGGTTCAGATCGAGCAGCCGCTGGGGGACGGAACGCGTACGGTCGGCACCGGGTTCCTGATCAATGCGCCGACCCTGGATGGTCAACCGCGTACGGTGCTGGTGACCGCCAATCACGTGCTGCAGCGGATGCCCGGTGTTCAGGCCCGCATCGGATATCGCATCGCCAACACCGACGGCTCCTGGAGCTATGCGCCCCAGAAGGTCGATATTCGCGACGCCGACGGCAATCCCCGCTGGACGCAGCATCCCAGCCGCGATGTGGCGGCCATCTCCATCACCGCCCCGCCGGAATTCGCCAAGGCGGCCATCCCCACCGACTGGTTGGCCGGGGACGACACGTTCGCCAGCTACGCCGTGGGCGCGGGCGACCAGATGATGGCCCTGGGCTTCCCCCGGGGCTTGTCGGCCAATCCGGCCGGCTTCCCGATCCTGCGCTCGGGGCGGGTCGCCTCCTTCCCGCTGGCGCCAGCCGCAGCCTTCCCGACCTTCCTGCTCGACTTCACCGTCTTCCCGGGCAATTCCGGCGGCCCGGTGTTCATGGCTGAAGGCGTGCGGCGCAGGCCGGGCGGCGGGGAGTCGCAGGAGGTTCAGTTCATCGCCGGCCTCCTGACCCAGCAGGTGGAGCTGAACAGCGAGCGGCTGGAGATCGGCATCGTCACCCATGCCCGCTACATTCGCGAGACCTTGTCCTTGATGGACAATCCTCTGGCCGAGATCACGGTCGCCCAGGGGGATTCCAGCGTCGGCGGCGCCAAGGCGGCCTCGGCTCTAGAGGCGGTTTCGCCCGACTACTGAGGCCCACCTGCCGGCCATGAAAAAGGCCCGCGTCGAAAACGCGGGCCTTTCGCAGGCTAAATCGCTGAATTCAGGCGCCGTAGACGACCGAGATGGTCTCGGCGACGCAGGCGGGCTTGGACTCGCCTTCGATCTCGATGGTGCATTCGTTGCGGATCTGCATGCCGCCGGCCTTGGGCTCGGCGCCGATCAGCTTCTGGCGCATGCGCACGCGCTTGCCGACCCGGACCATGTTGATGAAGCGCACCTTGTCGGAGCCGTAGTTGATGCCGCGGGCCACGCCCTTGATCGGCAGCATGCCGGCGCCCAGGAACGGGATCAGCGACAGGGTCAGATAGCCGTGGGCGATCGGGCCGCCCATTTCCTTGGTGGCGCGCTCCACGTCCACGTGGATCCACTGGTGGTCGCCGGTGGCTTCGGCGAACTGGTTCACCCGCTCCTGGGTGATCTCGACCCAGTCCGACACGCCGACTTCCTGGCCGATCAGGCCGGGCAGATCCTTGAATTCCACCGGATTCATCGCTTGCTCCCTAAAGGTTTGAAACAGGTGTTCGGGTCTATCACCTGGGGCGGCGCGGGCAAGGGCGCTGCGCGCGCCCTGCCTCGGGATCAGACGATCTTGGAGCCTTCCTTGCCCCAATAGGCGTCGCGGATCAGCCGCTTATAGAGCTTGCCGGTGGGGTGGCGGGGCAGTTCGGCCATGAAGTCCAGCATGCGCGGGGATTTCACATGGCTGAGATTGGCCCGGCAGAAGGCCATCAGCTCGGCCCGCAGGTCATCGCCGGCTTGCGACCAGTCCATGGGCTGGATGACCGCCACGACCTTCTCGCCCATCTCCTCGTCCGGGGCCCCCACCACGGCGGCGTCGGCCACCTTGGGATGGGTGATCAGCAGGTTCTCCAACTCCTGGGGATAGATGTTCACCCCGCCGGAGATGATCATGAAGCTCTTGCGGTCGGTCAGGTAGAGGAAGCCGTCCTCGTCCAGCCAGCCCACATCGCCCAGCGTCGTCCAGCCGTGCCGGTTGGTGTTCTCGGCCACCTTATCGGGCGCATTGTGATAGCTGAGCGGCGTGCCGCCGGCGAAATAGACGACGCCCTCGCTGCGCGGCGGCAGCGGCTCGCCGTCGTCGCCGCAGATCTTCACCTCGGCCGTCGTGCCCTTGCCCACCGAGCCCTTGTGGGCCAGCCAGTCATGCGGTCCGATATGGCAGAAGCCGTTGCCCTCGCTGCCGGCGTAGTATTCGTGGATGATCGGCCCCCACCACTCCATCATCTGCTCCTTGACCGGGATAGGGCAGGGGGCGGCGGCGTGGACGGCCGACGTCATCGACGACAGGTCGTAGCGGGTGCGGACCTCCGGCGGCAGTTTCAGCATCCGCACGAAGTGGGTGGGGACGAACTGGCCGCAGTTGATGCGGTATTTTTCGATCAGCTGCAGGGCGTGCTCAGGATCGAATTTTTCCATCACCACCACCGTGCCGCCCAGGCGCTGATAGCCCATGCACCAGCGCAGGGGGGCGGCGTGATAGAGGGGCGCCGGCGACAGATAGGTCCCGTCGGGCGGGAAGCCGAACATGTGCTCGGCCATCATGGACAGCGCGTTGGGGGCGTCGATCGGCCCGCCGGTCAGCGGCGGCTTGATCCCCTTGGGCCGGCCGGTGGTGCCTGAGGAATAGAGCATGTCGGCGCCGGCGGTCTCGTCGGCGATCGGCGTCTGGGGCATGCCAGATCTGGCCGCTTCGAAGCTCTGATAAGGCCCGCGCGCCTCGCCGACCATGTAGAGCTTCACGCCCGGCAGCAGGGCCGGCAGCTCATCGACCACCGAACCGACGCCGGCCGAGGTGATCAGCACCTGAGCGGCGCAGTCGCCCATGATGTACTCGATCTCGCCGGCCGTCAGCTTGGACGAGATGCAGGCGTAATAGAGGCCGGCGCGCTGGGCGGCCCAGGCCACCTCGAAGAACCTGGGATGGTTCTCCATCAGGATGGCGATCACGTCGCCGGCCTTCAGGCCCAGCTCGCGGAACAGGTGCGCGCCCTGGTTGGAGCGGGCCTCCAGCTGGCCGTAGGTGACGGTCTCGCCGGAGCTCGCCATGATGTAGGCGGCGCGCTCGGGATGGGACTTCGCGTGATGCGACGGATGCATGGGCCTGTGTTTCCTCCGGACCGCAGCCCTCTTCGTCGGGGCCGTCGGCGCGCTGATAAATGATTACTGTTCACCGATGATGGGGTGCTTGACCTCCCGTCCGTCAAGCGGCTCCGATGGGCCAAATCCGACAATGCGAAAGGGAGACGTCATGGCCGCCAAGAGCCTCGCCGATTTCGAGACCTTGAAGCTCGAGCTGGAGGATGGGATCGCCCTTCTGACCCTGAACCGGCCCGAAAAGCTCAACGCCTTCAATCCGCTGATGAACCGCGAGCTGATCGCGGCCTTCGACCTGACCGATGCGACCGACGATGTGCGCGCCGTGATCGTCACGGGCGCGGGGCGGGGCTTCTGCGCCGGGGCCGATCTGGCCGGCGGCGGATCAACCTTCGATTTCGACCGGCGCGACGCCGATCCCCTGGGCCAGCGGACGGAGCAGGGCGTCTATCGCGACGGCGGCGGCCTGGTCTCCTTGCGCATCTATGAGAGCCTCAAGCCGGTGATCGCGGCGGTGAATGGCGCGGCCGTCGGCGTGGGCGCGACCATGCAACTGCCTATGGATATCCGCCTGGCCTCGACCGAGGCCCGGTTCGGCTTCGTCTTCGCCCGTCGGGGCATTACGCCAGAGGCCTGCTCCTCCTGGTTCCTGCCGCGGCTGGTGGGCATGCAGACGGCGCTGGAGTGGTGCTATTCCGGCCGCGTCTTCGCCGCCCAGGAGGCTCTGGATCGAGGCCTGGTCCGCTCGCTGCATGCGCCGGACGACCTGTTGCCCGCCGCCCGCGCCCTGGCCCGGGAGATCGTCGACAACGCCGCCCCGGTGTCGGTGGCCCTGACCCGCCAGCTCATGTGGCGGATGGCCGGCGCCGAGCATCCGATGATCGCCCACCGGGCCGACAGCCGTGGTATCCAGTCGAGGGGCGCCTCGGCCGATTCCAAGGAAGGGGTCGAGTCCTTCCTCCAGAAGCGGCCGCCCGCCTTCCCGGACAAGGTCTCCGACGGTCTGCCCGACATCTGGCCGAACTGGACGCCGCCCGAATTTTCCTGAGCCATCGGGGCCGGCGGGAACCCATGGTTAACGCCCCTGTGGTGGACTGCGCCTCCTGATGGACCAGAGCGCGCCCTTGCCTGACGACTCGCC
>Ga0208316_1000719_pt1 | contig 24309 bp, 32 predicted proteins | sample MalvireepMed_231_FD_184240 | JGI IMG/M metagenome (GOLD analysis project Ga0208316, IMG submission 184240) | Marine viral communities from the Global Malaspina Expedition - Malaspina viral metaG DeepMed_231 (SPAdes) (version 2) | ecosystem: Environmental > Aquatic > Marine > Oceanic | place... | reverse complement strand
TAACGGCAAAGAACGAACGCCTAAGTTATACATGCCGCAGCCTAAGAAAAAGAAAGCCTAGGCAACTGTTAATAGGTGGTGACTACAACTGGAGGTTAGACCCCGCACCTTCGTAATCAAAGCGGGGCATAATTTTGTACCTGAGAGGGTACACTTTCAAACCAACAAAGTCAAATAAAGGAAATAAAAAAGAAAATGAAACACGTCACACTAACCTGCAAGAACCATCGGAACCTACGATGGCACTGCAAAGAGGTGGCAGTCGATGAAGATGGTAGCTATAACGGCTCCAGGAAAGTCTTCTTCGAAGGTTCCACCACTAGCACAGGTATGGTGTTTCACAGAGAGGTAGACGGCTCCATATTACAGGAATGCGACTGCCCCTCCAGTGATTTGACACTCATACCTGATGACATCAAAGAGGAAGAGACTTTTGAATCGGAAACAGAATACTGGGGAATGATGAGTCGGCTGGACTGGCTCAGAGAGACCTTCACTGCATAGTGGATAAGATTCACGCCAACATAACTCTAAGCAGGCAGGGCAAAGCTACCTTGTTCAGGATTGGCATACCTGCGGACTTGTTAGAGGAATCAAAAGAAGCTCTGGTAACTGAGCTATTATTCAGGAGCTATGCTCTTGCCAACGAACACGTGAATAAATTTATTAAAGATACTGAACTACCAATCCTGGTGATAGACCAGGTAAAGAATTTAACTAGAAAGGTGCGGATGATAACTCCACCTGACTATACGCCTGTGGATGAAGTTGATAGCCTGAAACTGCGGTTTAGACCTGATAAAATGGTCACCGTTCAGAAGTCAAAGGAAGAGACTAGAACCGAGGCGGTTAGCAGATTAATGAAGCTTAGAGACAGAGGTCACATTAGTGACTTCCAATTCATAACGAAGCTAATAGAGGTAGTAAAATGAGACCATTCCTAATATCAGGTATAATGGTGGCGCTTATGGCGTCTGCCAATCTGTTCTCTCACTGGTTCCAGCTCTACACCAGTAAAGAAATTATCTACTTGGTAATGATTCTTTACTTTGTGGTAGTGGAACACGTGGACAGAACATGGAGGAACCTGTAATTAACATCGACCGGTTGACAGACACTCTTTATTCCCACCACTCCTCCTGCAGTCTGTTGGTCGGTCATAACTATTTGAGGGGACCTGGTAACTTGAGGACTACAACTTGTTAGGGGTGCATGTACAGCCTCGCTACAGAGCCTCAGGAAGCGGAGCACCGCCCGTGGTGAGTACTGCCCTGCCAGGTCCCATCTGTTATTGGCTATGAGTAAAAAGACCAAATTATTTCCAATAGGATGGAAGTTCTCGGACTCGTTTCCGCCTGACGGTGACTGTACCGAGGAGAAAATGAAGTTTTTCAAGGCGAACCACAATGGTTGGTACGTCTATAGAGGTATGCACTCTGACAATATACCTCAAAAATTTAAAGGTAGAAGCCCGAACCCACGTGGTATGAAGGGGAAAAGAAAATGAAGAAGAACGTCCAATTTGGTGGTGATACAGGAACTGATGCTGATTACCAGTACGAGCACGACCAGTTGAATGAACTTCCTGATAATTATGATGTGGACGTAGATGAAGATGGACCATTTATCATAAATATAGAAAAAGAACCTGAGGAATGAAGGTAGACAAGCTACACAAGGAACTGACAGACTCAGGCTACCTCTGCACTAGGCAGTTTGCAGCCCAGGTCTCAGCCAGTATAAACAACCAGCCTGTGGCAGGTGCGTTTCTTTACGGTCCTGCAGGTACAGGTAAAAGCTATCTACCAATAATAATTTCACAGATTACAGGTCATAAAATGTTCTTCTTTCAATGTGCTCCAGGTACAAAAGAAGATGACCTACTTATGAAACTCTGGCCTGATGAGAATACTGCTTCAGGTGTCAAGGTTTCTCCTGGTGCGGTTTACGAGGCTGCGGAAGCAAGCCATAAGAAGAAAGTAATACTGGTACTGGATGAGTGGGATAAGACACGACCTACTGCTGATGCTTTCCTGTTGGATTTCTTCCAGTACGGTAGAATATCCATACCAGGCAAACAGACTACCGCAAAGTTTGAGAATATGATGGTGTTCTTTACAGCCAATGATGAGAGGCAGTTCCACGAGGCATTCTATAGAAGATTTCCTAAGATAGATATGGCTCCGCTATCACCAAAGCTGGTCAAAAAGGCAATGGAACTGACACATAAGGACAATCCTCATATCAACACGATGGTAATGCTTTACAAGCGAACCCTTGCGGCAAGATTACCCAAAGCTGCTACCATCCAAGAATTAAGACAGTTAATGGATGCCATAGACCACTTAGGTTCAGATGCAGATTGGAATACTTTAGTATACCAGTTTGTAACTAAGACCGAGGAGAACCATCAACTCCTTGCCAAAGGTGAGGAAAATGACGATGAGGTTATTCAAAGGGAGATGGTTACTCTTGACCCTGATGTCTATGGTGGTGTTGTGTCTGATGATAATAAGAAAGATACCATAGCACAGATGCCTGAGCCTACAATTACACAGTTTGAGGATATTACGCCTGATGACTCAGGTGAGACTATCGCTGCCAGTGATTCAACTCTACTGATGGAGAATACTAAGGCAGCCTATACTTTTCTGTACCGCCTGGCTGATGGACCTTCAGAGCATTCAGGTAGAATGGAATGGGCAAAGCTTTGTGGTAGCCATTTAATTAATGATAAAATTATATACCTGGAAGAGATTTACCGTATTAAAGACAAGTTGGATGCCACGTATCAGTCCAGAGAAAAGGGGATTCGAGGTGAAGTAATGTTATCCGAACCTCTTGCCACTTTGGACGATGTTAATTGGATAATAAACTTCGGTTCCAACCTGCACGTTCATAAGGCTACTATAGATGAGGTCATATTTAGAGGTAGTGTAAGCCAAAGGACAGCAGGCACTGACGGTAAGATTGATTTTAGATGGTCCAAAGAGAGTGGTCTGGATATTATATGCCCACTGAAATATCTTGAACTTTTACTAGACAGGTATTTAGGTCATCGTGATAGTGCGGGGCGTCCTTCAAATTCTCCCCTTGCATACACTGGTACTGTTGGGTATAACGAATACTACAATGCCTGTAATGTTGCACTTGGTGTTGTTGGCGATTTACACCTGAAAGCACTTACCCGCAAGAATACTTATATGGACTGCACTTTTGATAATGGCTGGGGCATGGAAAAATGGAACAGCGCAATGGCTGACAAGGACATTCCTCATCATCATGAATTTACAAGGCTGGATAAAATGGAGATAGTTCCATCCAAGATTCACAAGACGTATACCTATGGTAACGTGGAATGGAAGTTCTATCACCATATGTACAAGAGGAATACCAAACTTAGAATAAGAATTAATGGTAAGATAGAGCCTGCGGTAGAACCGTTTCTGATGGAATACACGTATTGTGGGAATCTCCCACTTACTAAGGCATGTGTGCACAGTATGGAATACGAAGATATAAAGGCCAAGCTTACCGATGATGGGTGGTTTATAGAGCCAGACGCTAGAACATTTACCAAGGACATGCTCAAGGCTAAGTTATTGGACAATGTGATTGTTTTTACCACTAAGATTCTACGTGTTGATTGGCCGGATGATTTTATAGGTCACGTTAATACATGTATAGACATACTTGATATCCTGTGTGAGGATTATGGCGATTAACAGGACATGGCGTGACTGGCAGGATGATGGCGAATCTCAGGATTCCAAGCCCAACATACCAAGTGACGAGGGTGAACCTGGAAACTCAATGGATGGTCCAGCAAATAACATGCAGGAAGGATTTCAACCAACCAATGGCACACCGCAGGGTATACCTATGCCTACATCCTCAAATATGAATATGGATATGGAGATAAAACCTATTACTAGCTTTTATTCCCCTGGTGCTGGATACGATAATTTTGATAGAGATATGGTAGGCTTTGGCGATGACCACTGGCAGATGAACAGGCGCATGCGTTTGGACGAAGACACGACGGAATGGGAACTCAACAAGGAGACTACAGACCCAGATTTTATCATAAAACACGTTAAAAAGAAGAGGCTTAATAACGCTATTGCCAATGTGTTTGCCAAGATTGCTGAAGATTTAACAGGTGAGCCTGTACCTGGTGACGATGAATGGTACATGGAAGATTTACTTTACAGGTCATGCACACGTAAGCCTATAAACAAGTGCAAGGTTGACTATGAAAGGGAAAGGCTTGTGCTGGTACTTGATAATAGTCCTAGCTGTAGACGGCAGGCCACTTTCTTTAGCAGTATTGCCACTGCTGCCTTAAAACTTAATGATGTGGAGATTTACGCGGCACCTAATGCCCGCATGGCAGCCTGGATGAACCCTAAAACCAGCAGATATGAAGATTTACCACTGGAAGATACCTGTGATTATATTTCACACCATGCAGGCCTATATTCAATGGAATATGCACTAGGTCACTGGCTTAGGTGGAAGAATAGGGTAGTAGTGTTCTTTGGTGATGCTGATGGTATAGAGGTTTTATGTAATGCTTCCAGGCATGTGAGAAAACTTTATTGGTTCAACTGCCTGGACACAAGCTATGATTTGGACGATGATGTGTATGATGTGGAGTTATACCTTCATAATTCGTTAGGTTCGGATAGAACAGATGCCATGCCCTATAGCGAGGCGTTTATTGGTAAGATGTACAACTGTCAGGACGAAGATGATTTTATGGACCTCATTAGGAAGGTGAGAATATGAAACCAGATAATATACCAGGTGTAATATTTGATGTGATTATTGGCTCAGGTATCAAAATGATTGGCGATGACGAGGAAGTATTAAACCACTCTGAGATGTTTAACCTGAGAGAGCCACTAGAGGAGCATCTGTCAAAAGGAGAAGAAGTTACCCATGTGGTTAATCATGTTACAGATAGTGGTAGTAAATGGCTGTATGTGTTTTGTGTACATACCCAGCCTGGAGATTCAGGGTTCGTTCTTATGATATGTGATAAATCAGATAGCGAGGCCTGTACCTTTGCCAATGATATGTTGGAATTTAGACTTGAATCCTCTGGTATTGCTGAATACCATGAGGCGGTACCGCCACCGAAGGCGGCTGACGCATAGCAGGAGAAAACAATGGAAGAAAAAGAAACAGTAGACCCAGTAGCTGACCTAAATGATTGTATTGAGTCCTTTTTAAATACGGCATTGATAGAGGATGAGGACTTACCTAGGTTGAGACATATGATTCAGGCAGCTTTTACCCTGACTCACTTCCTCTGTGAGCATGTAAATCCTAAGATGATACTGGTGGCCCAGAAAATTCGTGCCGAACTTGAAGATGATGTGGACAAAGAAGAACTACACCAACTAGAATCTGATATTAATGATGTTGTAAGGTGCATGGCGTTCTTTTCAAGTATGCAAGATGACATGATGAAATTTAGCAGGAAGATGCTTGGTATAACACAGGATGAGTTAGAAATGAAGGCTATGATTGCCAATGAGTTAGTTGAGAGGGACAAATCCGATGACGAGGAGTAAAAACATGGACGTACATAAGACAGACCCGGTAGAGTACCAGACCAAGTGCGAGATTTTAACAGACCTGTGTGTCAAGTGGTTGGACAAGTTCCCAGCCCTCACCCGCAAGGACTATGATGACCTGATGACCAAGTCTCAGGAAGTATTTAACAATCAGAAAGATAAGAATTAGGGGTGGATGCTCTGGTAATCCATAATAGGGGTATAGAAGATGATAACCTTCATGCCCGTATAAAATAGGGACTCCGCGAGTTCAGAGGTTCACCCTTATGATTTATGAGTTATGCCAACAACCAATCTGCCAGTGCCTTGATAGGGTCTGGCATAAAATAAAGGAGGCTAAAAATGATAATGGAGGAATTCAACTACGGTCAAGTGGTAGTATGCGATGGTTGCAATGGCCCGCATGGCAAAAACCTTATGGGCGGAGTGCTCGTAGGTTCACACGCCATGTGTGGAGAATGTTGCGACAGATATGGGTACGATAAACCTGACCATGAGTATGCCGATGAGATAGATGAAATTTGGTCTAAAGACAAGACCTTCCATGATAATGTCCTGGCTTACAGGCAACGGGTGTCTGGCTCGAAGGATATGATAGTCAGGATTGGGTCATTCTAATGCCAAACAAAAAAGCCAAACGCAGAAAACAGGACAGGCGGGAGCAAAACGAATACCTGCAGAAGCACGGTAGAACTGCCGCACAAATCAGGCGGAAGAAAAATAGAAGGAGAAAGGATGGACAACGAGATATTTACAACACGTACAGATGATGCCCTGAAAGATATTTCCAATGTCAAGGAGTTGTTGGATGAAGCATTCGAGGCTATTAAGGTCGGTGATGAGGACACGTGCCTGGAATTACTAGAAAAGACCACTGTGATTTTAGCCGGCTTTGACAATTTTTTGGACGAATTTTCTGCCCATGTCATGCAATTAATGCTAACGGCAGAGGCAATAAAACAGGATTCAGTAAGTATTCAGTAAGTAACTGAAATAGGTATATTAAGCGGAGTTCCCTTACGCACTACCTATATTCCACAAGGGTCAACAGAAGGAGGTTGTCATGAAGTTAACCAATCGTAAGATGAAGTTAACCAATCGTAAGGCTGGTACGCCAAAGCGCCGAATGACCGAAGAGCGGTTTGACAAGGCTAAAAGCTTGTTTGCTCATGGTCTGAAAGCCCAAATGGTAGCCGACTTGGTCGAGATGCACTATACCACTGCTAACCGCATAGATAAATGCGATAGCTATGAGGATTATAGGGCAGCTAACTTGGCCAAATCAGCTAGGAGGCAGGAACTGGAAGATGCCAGAATTGGTACTACCGCTTCCACGCCTACCACTACGCCTGCTCTGCAACTCCCTGTCACTAACGGTAATGCCACTAATACTGGTACCACTGTCAAGACAGGTACTGTGGACATCAAGACGCCCGACTCCGACTTTACTGGTAATGTTTATATTGCCGGTGAATCGTTTTGGACGTTTCATCATGCGGCGAAGTGCTTTAATGTGTCCTACGGGACCATTAAGAAGCTGGTTGAAGTCAATAAGATAACCTGCAATAAGATTGGACATAGGTATTTTATCCCTGTCACATCTCTGCGGGATTATCTGACCAGTACCGACTAACCGCAGTATAGTACACCGTTGGCAAGGCTCTAATTATAAGCCTATACTACCTCGAGACGCAGGTCTTGCCTTCGGTGTTACTTTATGTTAAGCTATTAAATAAAGGAAATCACATGAAACCAAAAACAAAAAAACAGAGGGCGATGTTGTTAATGGACTCCATGAGGGGTCACTTCATTGTCAGCCAGGCTCTACTTCTAGCCATTGAATCAATGGAATCAAGAACTAAAATAGAGGAGCAGGAGCCCAGTAATGTGGCAGATATGCAGCTTTTGCTGGATGAAGTATTTCCCATGTACAAACCTGTCCATGAGATACACACATCAAAGGAATGGTTACAAAATGCTAAAAAAATGTAAGTGCGGGTACTGGTACGAGACTACCTGGCAAGACCTCAAGAAATCCTGGTACGTCTACAGTAGAAAGAAAAGAAATAAAACTTGTAAAACCCAAACTAAAAAAGTTGTGGATAGCAACTAAATTTATTTGTATTCTACTACCTTCCTGTGTTGGTTGCTCTTTTAATTATTAGTCTTAATACCTGTAGTTAGTAGATATATAGTAGTAGGTAATAGATGTAACCTTTATATATAAGATATATATAGAGAAAAGAAATAAAAAAAAGCTTGTTTGCTTTATTCATACGGCTCTAGATTATCCGTAGGCTGACGAGCGATAAATGAAGCGAGGCATAAATGAACAATAGGAATTATACAGTGTCCTTTAGAACCACCAGAGATACATGGGATATATTCAAGTCACTCTGCTCGTTTGAAGGTGCAACATTAACCGAAAAACTGAATGACCTTGTAAGAGATTACAATGACAAGCAAGGAAGTAAAATCCTCAAAAATAAAGGGAAAAGATTTGGCTCATAAAGGCGGAAAGCTAAGGGACATATACGATAGTTATATCCTGCATCTAAACGAACGCAAAATGGACAGGCGTTATCGTGGAGATGCCAGGCATTTCCATTCCAGTCAGGCAGGTTTGTGTGCCAGAAAGCATTATTTTCATGCAGTGGAGCATGAAGAGCCTGTGCAACCCAGTGGAGATTCACTGAGGCTGTTCAGACTTGGAGATGTAGTCCATACAGATATACAGGATGCAATCAGATGGTGGGCAACCATAGAAGGTGAGCCTATTTTTATAGAAAAAGAAATTCTCATGGAAAAGTATGGTGTTAAGGGCTTTATAGACTTTGCCTACATTTCAGAAGGTACGCTTTACGATATTAAGACCTGTAACTCATGGAAATGGAAGATGATGTTTGGTAGGGACGGTAGTGAATCTAATAGTTCTGAGAACTACGCTATGCAGATTGGCACCTACGGACTGTGGTACAATGAGACTCACGGTGCTGACCTTGCCGGCCTTAAACTGACGTACTATAAAAAAGACGATAGCACCATGAGAGAAATAGATATAAGTTTGGACTATATAGACGCTGCCAAAGAATACTGGACGCAGATTAAAGACTTTACAGGTAAGGGTATTCCCCCTGTCAAGCTTGGTCTTGCCCCTGTATATGCCTGGGAGTGCAATCCAAAATACTGCGGCTACTATGATATATGTGGCGGTGGTATCAACACAATAAAAAAAGTCGAAGGAGGCTAACATGCCAGTAAATATCAAAGGTAAAGAATATAAAACAGTAGCTGAGAGGATATTGGAACTAAATTCCAATACTAACGGTAATTACAGTATCCACACGGAAATCCTAAACGATAACATACATGAGTACGTACTTATGAAGGCAACACTGACACTTCCTGTGGAATTTGGACCAACTGAGGAAACCTCTGAAGCATTTCATTGTTTCACCGGTCATGCTTACGAGGTACAGGGTGCAGGTTTCATCAACAAGACCTCTCACGTAGAGAATGCGGAGACTTCCGCCATAGGTAGAGCATTAGCATCTGCTGGTTATGTTGGCGGTACTGAGTTTGCCAGTGCAGATGAAGTTGCCAATGCTGTAAAGCAGCAGGCAAATCCTACACCTACTAGAAAGACTGCGGCCAACGGCGCATCAAGCACAGGCATTCTTTAAACAATGCCTAACGCTGGAGAGGTGCTTAACACCTTAGAAGGTGAAGCACTGTTCGACCCTAGTGCCGGTGAAATACTTCCATCTGGAACATATCCCGCCCATATTAAACGGTTAAACATCTATCAAAGGACAACAAGATACGGCTCTGAGGCACAGGTATACGCCCCTGTATATCTGATTGCCCCAGAGGCCGGTGAGTATGCAGGTGTTACTGTGTACGACACAGGGATATGGCGTTTCGTGGCTAATAAAGACAAGACAACACAACGTGTTGTTGTAGGTCAGGGGAATGCTCAGTATAAGAAATTACTTGAGACCTTTGACATAGAGATACCTACTGTATCCAACGGTGACGGAAGGGTGTTATACAAATTACCCGAAGTTACAGAGGAAGATATTATAGGTAAGCCTGTGGTCATTGACGTTCACCATGAAGAATGGACCGGTCGGTTTGGCGAGCAGCGCAAAGCAGCAAAAGCGAAAATTGCCCACGCTTGGGGCGATGGCAAGCACCTAGAACAAGACAGTAAATAACAGGAGTCTATCATGTCAGAAGATATTGGTAGGACCTCCATATCCGAAGAGCAGGCTATGATTATTATGGAACTGCTCGAATACGAGTCCATACGCTGTGAAGTGGTAAGAGATACAGAGCGACTGGACGCTGTGCGGGATGTTCTTTCAAGAATGCAGGAACATATGCAGTCGGATGATAGCCCTCAAGAAGAACCTAACCGTGCCACTTCATACCTGTCACCTAAGACATGCAATGACTGTGACTAACGGCAACAACAAAAAGGTCATGGACTATATTAGTATGCGCCTTGATATGGGTAATGTAAAGTTCGGCAAGGAAATGCCGCTGGACGGTACATATGACCTCACAGACGCACTGGAAGAAGTCACTGACATGGCAATTTATTTAACCTCATACATAATTCACTTACGGGAGAGATACGATGCGGAGCAACAAGGAGATAATACTAAATGAACTGGTCAAAGGACACACAGTGGATGAAATGGGTGCTATTTTTAATCATGGGGTCTGGAAACTTGACAATGTAATTCATGTCCTGCGAAAAGACGGTTACAAAATAGATAGAAGTAAAAACAGTAAGAACATAAATCAGTACAGGATGGCAGGTCGTGGCACAAGCATATCCACATGACCTGGAAATGGAGAAGTCTGTCCTCGGGCAGATAATCTCCAACCCATACAAGTACGAAGAAGCCTCCCGGTACATACACTCCCCAAGTATGTTCTACTCCTCAGACCATCAGGTCATATGGGAGGCTATAACAGAACTCCGAAATAATAACAGACCCGTAGATGTAATGACTATATCTGCAGAGTTAAAACCTCAGGCGGATGATATTCAGTACTATCTAACAGGTCTACTAGAGGACGTGTATACAACAGGGCATCTCGCCACACACGCCAACGAGATACTTGATAAATGGATGCTAAGAGAATGTATCAAAGCCTCCAATAAAATCATTAAGTCCATAGACCATCCTGCTTACAAAGGTATCCATGCGGTACGTGACATACAGGAGAGGTTTGACAATATACTTAGTATCAGTCCTTTAGATAAATTTGATATTTCCAATCTTATAGACAGTACCACCGAGAGCGTAATGTCAGGAGGCTCCAACATTGTGAAGTTTGGACTGGGAGTCCTTGACAACCTGACAGGTGGTATGACACGTGGAGAAATAAGTGTGGTGGCCGGTAGGCCTGGACAATTTAAGACTACTTTAGTCGTTAATATGGTTAGCCTCCTGTCTAGCCACGGTCACCGCATTCTTGTTTTTAACAGGGAAATGACCAACGAGGAGATGATGAAAAAGCTTTTCGTTATAGAGTCTGAGTCTTTAACTTATTCTAGGGTTAGAGATAATATGAGTGAAGATGACGCTGACCAATGGGACGATTTAAAACCCTTAATAAGAAAGAAATACAAGAACCTAATCATGCACGATAATATCATGGACCTTGAAGGGACTATTGCAGAGATAAAGAAGGTGCAGCCCGATATTGTCATTGATGATTATATAGGTCTTATAAATGTACGCGGTTGTTCGGACGACAGAAAACTTGCTATTGATACCATTATGCAGAAGTATAAATGGATAGCTAAGAACTGTGGGCTTTGTCTGATAGCAGTATCTCAGTTGAACAGGAAGGTTGAAATGCGGCAGTCAGGTAGACCTGTACTATCAGACCTTAGGGACTCAGGTTCCATAGAACAGGATGCTGAGATGGTACTGTTTACTCACTACCCATACGCAAAGAACCCAAACGCAGACGCATCCGCCAAGTACAGCGTGGAACTTATTCTCGGCAAGAACAGGTATGGCAATCCTGGTAGTGTAGATGTAGGAATCCTGGGTGACAGGTGCAAGTTCTACGAAACTCCTGAGATGGCAACATCAGATGCAATACAACAGGGGCTTATAGGTGTCTAGCGCAAGTAGTAGAGGAAGACGTAACAGGCAGAGGGGTGCAGAACTGCAACGTGAGATTGTACGCATTGCCAAGTCATATAGTCTACAGGCTCATAACAGGGACAGAGGCGGTGCACAGCATGAGCAGGGAGATTTGGAAATTGAGAGCAAATTTTATGGCTGCAAACGAAAAAAGAAAATTGCCCAGTGGCTGTACCCTGAGAAGAACGAGGTTGGGGTTTTCATTCGTGAAGACAGGCAAAGTCCACTGGTAGTCATACCTGCGGAACTGTTCCTGTCTCTTATTAATAAGGCAGCATGTGTATGTACCGCATGCTCAGTAGAATGTGAAGGAGACCAGCATGGCTGAGATTACATACATGAGGATTATGAAAAAATATCTTGAGCAGGGAAGTTTCCCACCTGATGGTATTATGCACAGGCTTGGACAGTTACTTGTTGATAGAAGAATGAGGCAACTGTGTGAGACCATGGGTATTGATATGAACACTTTGAAAAAACATGAGTATGAACGCGAAGAACTTTGACCTAGACCTGGAATTCGGTCAGATATGGGAAGAGCGGGTCAGAAAGATATTTGAGAACGAAGGAACTATTGAGGTCAAAACAGAGCGAGATATATGGCGGACCACAGGTAATATAGTAATAGAGATAGGGTACAAAGACCGGCCAAGCGGTATATCTATTACGGATGCCAAATGGTGGATTCATGTGCTTACAACTCACGGAGAGTTTCACAACGCATTTATTTTCAAGGTTGAAAAACTTAGGAAGCTGGTAACTGAACTTGTCACCACAGGTAAAGCAGATATTATGAAGGGTGGAGACGGTAATCAATCAGAACTTGTAAGAATACCAATAAAGGAGCTATTCAATGGCGATAATTAATAGGCTTGAAGATGAGATTGAACTGTTAAAGGGTAGAGTCAAGGTACTGGAGGCAGTACTCCTTTCTATCACAGATAGTGAATATGTAATAGACCTTGCTATCAATGCAAAAACAGCTGTCAATGCAAAAACAGAAGCAAAAGCAAAAACAAAAAAATCAACCTCTAAAAAATGAGATACTAGTAGGCAACGCCTACGATATGCTGGATTATATTCCTACTGAATATATCCACTGCTGTGTCACGTCACCTCCCTACTGGAACCTGAGGGACTACGGAGACAAGCATCAGATTGGTGTAGAGTCATCGGCTATGGAGTACGTTGTAAATCTGTGCGATATCATGGAGAAGGTGCACAGGGTACTGCGCTCAGACGGCACTCTCTGGCTTAATATCGGTGACAGCTATGAAGATAAGAACCTTGCAGGTGTGCCGTGGAAAGTGGTAGACAGAATGAAGGATATGGGTTTCATATTACGAAGTGATATTATATGGCACAAAACTAACGCAATGCCTGACTCTGCGAAGGACCGACCAGGCGCAAGCTATGAACATCTGTTCCTGTTTTCCAAGACAAAGGAATATTACTACGACTACGTTTCAGTATCTGCAAATAAAAATCTTCGTGACGTGTGGTCAATACCTACCAAAAGCATGGGCATTAAACATTTCGCAACTTATCCCGAGAAGCTTGTATCCCCCTGTATAATGGCAGGCACCAGTGAGTATGGCGTGTGCAGGACCTGCAGTTCTCCGTTTGTAAGGGTCGTAGGATATTCAGAAGAATATGAAAATGTTAAAGGAAAAGGATTTAAAGGAAAACTTGAAGGGTCCTATATGACAGAAGGAAAGCGTGGTGTAGGGCCTCTACCTCCAGTTGAGACAATGTATGTAACTCTCGGCTGGGAAGCAACTTGCGAGTGTTGGAATCAACACGAGAACCGTGAGGCAGCCATAGTGTTAGACCCATTTATGGGTTCTGGCACAACTGCAAGAGTGGCGAAGAATCTCGGGCGGTACTATATCGGTATAGAACTTAACCCCGAGTACGCCAAAATCATAAACCAACTAACAGCTCAAGAGGAGTTATTAACATGGCAGTAACTAAGTCAGACCCGAACAAGGGCGTACTGTTTCAGAACGGCTACAAGGAAGACGGCGATAAAAAGCCTGACTTTGTAGGCGGCTTCAATGTTAATGGCACAGACTATAAACTTGCAGCTTGGGTCAACGAATCCAAGAACGGCAATAAATATATGTCACTGTCCATTGACGAGGCCGAAGACAAGCCACCGTTCTAGTGTAGCTTGTTCGAGAAATGCCCTAAAATTGAAGGAAGGAAGTGTGCTATGTGCGGAAAGTCAACGTACAACCCTACCTTACGGAAGCATGATGAAACAGAGCGTTTATTTTGCGGACTGGCACCTCCTTCCTTCGATATAAGGGTAGAATCTTTACCCGCATGTCCAAAGAACATGTCAAAAAGTCAGAAGACTACGTGGCAGAAGAAGATGAAGATGAAAGGGCAGGTATTATTTAAGGAATACTAAATAATTTGTAATTGATTGGCGGGCCGGGTCCGCGAGTTGTGCCTGTGGTGTCATCATCATAGGCATTTGTTTTGTAATAGAGTGAGGCTTAACCCATGTAAGCCCTGAGTCCTCCGCAAATTTTATCATTCTTTCTGTAGCATCTATAGCTTTCTGCCCTCTAAATGCTTTCATGTCCTGTATCTTTACAACTAGTACGCCGTCCTGTTTCAGTATCCTTGAAGCCTCTCTCACACCACCCAACCATGTAGCCTCTGCAGTTTCGATGTCAGGGAATTCACCAAAGCGTTCAGTAATACCGTACTTGGACGTAGCAGCCTTTGGAACACCTGCAATCTGAAATGGAGGGTCAAAGTATACAGACTCTACACTGTTGGAATACAACCCTGTGCTTTTCCAGTTCCTTAAATCAGCTTTGGCTACATCATCAGCCAGTGGGTTGATATCAAATTTCATTTTAGGTTGTGGCAAACCTGTATGTTCGTAAAATTTGCCTGTACTATAGGTCATGTCTACGTCAAAAGGTGCCGCAGGATTGATGTCACCAGCTCGTACCAGCTCACCAACAACTTCACGCTCAGCGTCAGCTACATTGATACCACCTCTGGACGGTCTTATTACCTTCTTAGGCATTGATTCCCTGTACTTAACAGCTTTCCTTGCAGGCACATCATTGATAATACGCATTGATTTCTTTGCGTTAAAGACCACCGTAACGGGTAATTCCTCAAAGTCGTTCCTAAACCCATAATCATATAATCCATCTACACCGTCATAACCCTTCTTTTTCAATGCGTCTATAATTTCTGGGTGTCCGGCCCAATCTGCCTCACTAACGTAGCCAATTCTTTCTGAGCCAGCCCAACCCCCCGTGGGACCGGGGCGCTTTACTGCAAAACCACGTTCAACCGCACGGGCTAAACCCATATCATCAATAGCTTGCCTAAACACTTCGGGTGTTGCAAGTCTTGCGTTAGACTTGAGCTGTAGAGCTGTAACCTTAGGTGTCTTCTGCCCGTGCCTGCCTATTGAGTACGACTCTGCGAATGGCTTGTTACCCTGGATGGAATAAATTATCTCATCACTAAGCTTACTTAACTTCTTTTCACCACCGTGATAGAATACTTTCCTTCCTGTCTTTCTCGGGCTGGCAAACATTGCGGCCATTCCAAACATTAAGGGTGGCACCTCTCCCATCTTCTGCATAATGGTTTCCTTGCCTAGCATTCTCTCAATGGGATTATACTCACCCATAGATGTGAGCCAGCCAGCAATATCCAGCAATTTAGAGCCTGTACCTGTAGGTTCATTCTTTATATCGTCAAGGTATATCAGGCTGTTCATCTCATCCTGTGCAACACCTGTAACGTCCGCCTCTGCGGGGTATGTTGTGGGAAATTTCTCTGGCACTATCTAATTAAATCCATTAATCTCTGAAAGCTGAAACCTGTTGCAGTTGCGGTGCCAGGTTCAGTGGTACCCAGCCTTCTGTATTCTTCCATAGCTTTTAATATTTTTTTCTCAAGAAAAGATTCAGCACCTCGCACCTTGCCCATATGTGGTGTTCTAGGTGTTGCTTCCAATTCAATAAACCTATTTATTAAATCATCCATACGTCTCTGTGCTTCAGCAACTGGAACCTCTGTTGCCGCTTCGAGCGTTTCATTCCGCCATCGCAGCATGTCTTCTAAATATTTTCTTGGTCTATCTTTATATTTTGCTGAATATTCTGATGATAATTCACGTGGCGGTTTTCGGGTGTGTCTATAAACACCTGTCTTCCCCATTAATGCTTTTGTTTCTAACGCTATATCCTTTGCCATTGATAGCTGTGTTGGGCTTAACTTTGGAGATACTGATGTCAATGCATCTAATTTACCTATTATCTCTTTCACCATAGGGTCTGTAGGTTTCAACTGGCGAGCCATACCAGTAGGCATAAAGGTAAACATACCTTCAGGGCTACCTAAATGTCTGAACAAACCAAGTACAGCCTTATGCTGTATACCTTTAGTAACACCTTCATTGTGCCACCTCTCCTCAAGTGCATTCGCAGCTTTTGTTAGAGGATTAAAGTCTGTGGTATCTCCAAGTAGTGTCTTTCCCATTATTTGCTTACGCTCCTAAGATAATCCAAAATCTGTGGTTCAATCGTCTTGTGAGTAACATATTCTATTGTGCCTGGTTCATCGTATCCTTTTCCGCCCTGCGAAAGCATCAGGTCAATAAGAGACTTTCTAGTCTGTCCATATTTCTCCGGCTGCTCAAACATTACCTGATGTGCAAGTTCTGCTACGAAATGTGCTGGGTCTGCACCACCCATTCTCATCATCCCGGGAGACTCTGTACCTAATATCATCCGTGGTGTACCAAGCAAATACCCTAAAAGCTTTTGCAGTTCATTGGGTCTATCAGCAAATGCCATTTCCCTAGGGGCTGTCATACTTCTTTTATAAGGCCTATCTTCTAATACTGGCGCACCAGTTTTTCTCCACAAATCATATAAAGTAGACGTGGTTGCCTCAGTCCAATCTCCAGTATCAGACCTCCATCCGAACTTACCACCCTCATGAAATCGCTCCTGAAATGTATCAAGGGGAGTTTTAAAAAGGTCATAGTATTTATTTTCAAAGATTGGAAGCTCGCTCACAGCACCGAAAGCCTGTCTGATATAACTTCTAAGACTTCTTTTACCGAATAATTCTTTCTCGTTAGTTAAATCAAATAGTGTCTTTCCCATTACTCGCCTCCAACGTCAAGTCTTTTGTATTTACTGTAATCTATTTCTTTGCCAGATATTAAATCTTCTAAAATGGCGTTTATATCTTTGCGTGAATATTTAGTACGTAGATTTGCACTCAATTCTCTGGTAACATCATTAAATAGTTGTAGGGGATAATGAGGCCGGTACCCCTCGCTCGCTCTTATTTTTTCTAAACTCTGCCTCCTATAAACATTTCTTTCTGGGCTAGGATGTCCCATTATACGACCGGGATAGTGTGGTGGCTCATGGAGTAAAGTTCTCAATAATTCGCTATAATCTTTTCTGTATTTAGTCTTTGACCATTCGTCCCCTGTTAAAATACCCCGTTTCCTTAATGCCTCTATTCTATCCTTTTTCAAACGTTCTCCTGTATCTGACCTATAGCGGTTTTTATATAATGCCTCTGCCCAAATTCTAATTGTATCTTCATTGGCTCTTGCCTTATTAGTCCAATTAAGAATTTTTTCACTAGTATCCTCATATTCTCCAATGGCAGGATTTTCGCTGATACCAAATCTTTTACCTCCAAATGTTGCCGCAATGGTAGGGCCACCTCGAAAGTACGGGTCACCTCCTTGCATCACACTAGCAGCTCGTTGATATTGTTGGACAATATCGTAAAATTTGCCCATTATATAATCTTTTTCTCCAGCAGTAGGTCCAGGGCCTTCCATCTTTCTAGTTTCACGATTCCATTCGCGTCCTATGTCTTCTATTTCCCTACCAAATCTTTCGTTGATAGCTTTGTAGAAGCCTGGTTCGTCTTCCATATGGCTTGGAACAACACCTTCCATAGCAATATCCAAAAGCTTGCCATAGCTAGGCATATGAATATTTTCAGTCAAAGGGTCTCTTCTCCAATCCTTATCACCTCTCGCCCCGTAGTAGGATTCACTGCGCTCGCCTTCTGCAAGTTTTCCTAATTCTTGTCTTACCATTTTGGCAAATTTAGTAGCGTCAATTTTACTGTAGTCTTCTTCTTTATCTAAAAACTTGCTAAAGGGTTCTTTTAAAGGTTGGCCTTCAAAGAAACTTCGATTTGACCAGCCCTCTTTAAGTTCTCCAAAAGCTCCTTTAAACCTCTCCAACTCAGCCACCAAAATCAATTCATTTATATCGTCATGGGCTACGGCTGTGCCTTCAGCGGCTACATCATAGGTTACCGGGAACTGACCATTTGCCATTTAAGGCCTCTCACTTCGATTCTGGGACACTTTCTATATATGAGGTGATACTAGTATCGCCTTCCCTTCTTTTTGCTCTTACGCTTATTTTTATTTTTAGGCGGTCTGCCCTTCTTACGTCCATATGTTCCTTTACCTTGTGGCATTCTTATTCTCCTTAATATATATTATATAATTTCTTGTATTCCGTATTTCTAATTGCTTTTTGAAAGTCTCTATTGTACTTCATATATTCCTTATCAAGTTCCAGTTCTTCCTTTACAAGTGCTGGGTCTATATCTTTTAATGCTTCAACATATTTCTGGTATCTTGAATACCGGGTACCCTTCGCACGCTTTCTCCATGAGGCAGGTATAGGTCTCATACTTGTAAGTGTCTTTTCCAGTTCCGCAACTGCCAGATTTCTGGCCTGCTTTTTTGTAATGCCTGATGTTTTCTTCATCTTCTCAAAATTGTGAGCAATATAATTAAGGGAGGAATAATAAATACGTGCCTTATCTTCCTGTTCGTCTGTAAAGAATACCTCTCGTACTCCCCTGTAATAAGGTGAGTGCTCTGTCTCGTAGGAAACGTCACCTTCATATGCTTTATCGTGGTAGTTCGCTTTATAGAATTGCCTCTGTCTTTTACGTGATTCATATACACGCCTTCTCATCGGCCTGGCAATTCTTTCCCATATCTGGAATGTATGGTTATACAATACTACTACATCTTTAAAGTAATCATGTGTAGCCTGCAAGACGGTTTTTGCACCTTTGGCAACCCATGCTATATTTTGACCGAGTGACTTAAATGTTCTAAATATTGCAGGTTTATATACATCGACCAGGGTACCATATTCATCGAAGGCGTTGCTCAAGATTGCAAGCCCTTCACCCCTTATAAACATTGCCCACCACTGTGCAGGCATAGACTTGAACCTGTTACGCTCTTCACGTCCCATTGTAAGATAATAAAGCCCGAACAGTTCCGCTCCAACTGCGGACATGGCTGTAGCATATCTCATCATTGGCATCATGTTACCATCTACCACTGCAGGCCTGATGACGTTTTGTATGGCATGTTCTGATACCCTGTATGCGATACGGTAGAACAGTGTTAGAGGTTTGGCAATCTGCTTACCCATACGAGGTGGCATGAACGGCATTTCAGGTCCACCCTGCGTTACAAGATGAGCCATCTGCATTGCCTTTATCTTTTCTTTCTCAGTGTATCCTCCACGTTTGATAATCTTGTTGGTGTCAAGTTTGAATACATTGTCTATCAGGTGCTTGGCCTCTGCCATGGTCAGTTTCTCATGGCGTGCTCTTGGCTGTTTCAGTACCGTTTTAACAGCACCATTAAATGCTATACTACCCCCAACCACAGCATTGATACGGTTCATAATCTCAGTGGGATACATAAGGCCAGGCCACCATTTTGCATGTTTTGTAACAAGTAACTCGTGTACGCCTGCCTCTGTGCCTCCTATAGCTTTGGTAATATCATGCCATATCTTTCCACCTCCTTTGGAAAGGAGCATTCCATATGCATGAAACATACGGTTATGCCCGAACAGTGTATGATTTGAAGCTGTGCCAAGTGGCCAGTTTTTACCAAGACCTGAAAAGGGTGACGATAGGCCTATAGCAGCCTGTATCTTTGCAACACCTGTAAGACCTTTGGCAATAGGTCCTCCCATTTCACCATTAACCTGTAACTTTACACCCTCGCCTATCCAATCTGCCAGGTTTTGACTGCCTGTTTTCTCAGCAATGGGTGAGGTATACTTAGCTATGAACTCCCCACTATCAATCTTCATTGGAAATTGTTCGGAAGCCGCAGCGTAGTGGGCTGTCTTCTGTGAGTACTCACCAAGTATCTTTAAAAAGTCAGTCTCATATGTATACAGAACAGACTCAACCTTCTTGGACTCACCATTAATATCTGTGACAATATCGTTCCGTCTGATTGCCCTTGTTTCGCCTGTCTTTACGTCTTTGGTAGTAACGTCTTTTATTCTTATAACATTCCAGTCCCTACCTGCTGGTGTTTCAATCCTTTCAAATGCAAATAGTATGGGTAGGTCTGCAACCCTTGTATACGGTTGCCCATAGATACCCCCTTCTCCTATCCACATGGTCATGTTGGCAGCCTTCTGATGTGCCTTCTCCATGATTTCTGCATCTGTCAGACCTCTCATATCGGGGTTCTTATTAGGGTCAAACTCAGGGTCTGTCTTACGTATCATGTTGGCAATATGTTCTTTGAAATTACTCTTAGTATGAAGAGCATCCATGAATTCCTTGGTGGTGCTGTGAGTAATATATTTATCTTCATAGTGGTGTTTCACCTCTGCCACCTGACGTTTCAAGCCATTGGAATCGTGTACCTCACTTATTTCACCTGCTATTAATTTTTTAATAGTTTTTTTCATATTGATAAAAGCTCTACCCTGACCACCTGTTGTAGGGTCTATAGATGTAGGCCTTGCTGTCCACCGAACAGCAGTCTGCTTCCCCTCGGGCCCGTAGACAGCTTCCTTTACACCCAGCTCAATAGCTTTTCCGTCAGCATCCAAAACCTCGAACATTGGCTCTGATTTATAACCAATATCATTGCCTCCCTTGGCTACCTTTGTCTTGGACTTGGTAATAGCCAGGTATGTAAAGAACGTATCGTATGTATCTCTTACCAGTGATTTGATATCTGCTACATTATACTTACTCATTTCAGGGTCAAGCACGGGTGTGAACTTCTCATCAATGAGGGGTGTAATTTTTTTCATCTCAGCCTTGCTCATACCCATTGTTTTCTGCAATGTATCCTTAAGTATAATACCTGAACTTGCAATCTCCTGTCTGCGGAGTGCCATGTTAGTCAGCCTCTTTGAAAGAGAGACAGTCTCAGTTGTATTAATAAGTGCAAGGTGAGTATTAAATGGTAATGTTTCTCTCATTAGTAAACTCTTGGTGCCTTCGCTTATCTTCTTTACACCCTCGAAGGCTGTCTCCATTGGGCCAACAGGAGGGTTAATCCTTAGTTCTGCACCATAAGCCCACCTCTCATTCCTGTCAGTCAGTAATTCGTTGTACTCTAACAGTTGTCGATATGTCATTCCCTTGGTAGAGCCCATACTACCTGGAAATAGCTGTCGTTTTAAGAACGTAGCGTTATCTATACCTTCTTGCTTACGACCAAATGTCTTTGCATCTAGTGACTTGGCACGGCCCCTTGCAGCGTCCCATTTCTTATACTTCACAGTACTCCACTGACTTATCTTCTGGCTCCAGAGGCCTGACCTGAACCTGAGAGCACTATCATCAACCCAGTTCTTCTGCCCCCACGCTTCAGCTTCTGCCTTGGTGCTGAATAATAATGGTATCTCCTTACCTGCCGGGTCTTGAGGTTTGAGAAATAAGCCCGAAGTATGTTCTTTTTTTGTAGTATTCATGTCAGCTTCAGGTGTACTTGAATAGTATCTCAGCTTAAATCTTGGACCGGGGATAGCTTCAGGGTGCGTGCTAAAGACCGTGTCACCCCATGGAACTGTCTCCTTTTGTTTGCGTATTTCCATTCCTTTTACACCAATCCCTACCCAGGATTCCTCCGTCGTTGCCTCTTTTAGAGTAGGTATGGGTTCTACTTCAAATTTTACCATCTGGTCTAGCAGTTGCATTTCCTCTGCAAGTCTTTCTTCTGCCTCTCTCATTCTCGCTCTTGAACCTTTCACCCTTGCATATGCCCGCATCTCTAATATTTCCTGAGGAAGTACATAACCCATAACACGTTCATGTATATTCAATTCCTTGCCAGCTGCTGTTGCTTCCATCATGTTGATAATTTCTGCATCCGCACGACCTATAGGCGTTCTTAGGATTCCACCTTTAGCTTCGAACTGCTCAGGGGTATATCTGTCACCAAGTTTTTCAAGAGGCACTTCGACTTCAACTGGTTGCCCTGTTTCTTTATCTATTTGATAAGTAATCCTTTTGGACTCATAATGAAATGTACCTGTCTTGGGGTCCCAGTACCGTTCAGGTGCATATGACCAGGGTTGACCTGATACCTTTGGCAGTCTTTTAATAACAAATTCCCCGGTCTCAGGTGATAATTCATACATGTCCATAACAGAACGTAGTTTTGACACTGGAGACGATTTTGTAGTAACGAGACCAGGCATAAAGTCCTTTGACCTACCAACGAAGAATTCCTCCAGGAATTTTCTTGGAATCTTAACATCCAGTAAAGACTCTGGAAATTCTGCACCCTTGTCTCTCATTGCTTTTATGTCAGCCTTGTCAAGGACACCGTCTGTAAAAAGTTTATTTCTATATTCAGGGTATCTATTGACTTCAGCAATAACACTGTTATATGTATCGTAAAACTTTGCCTTTCTTCCCTGGCCTGTAACAGCGTGCAGTTTCTTTACGGATGTAACCTCGCCAGCGTATTTACTGACCTCATGCTGCATTCTTTCAATCAATCTTGCTATGTCACTTTGCGCACCATATTCTTTTCCTTTATATGTTATCCTTTCTGCTTTTGCGGCATCTATAGTTGGGGCTCCCGCCGGATTTCTTGGTGTTGAGCTTTTACCTTCAGGTGTTCTTACATGCTTTAAAAATGGCAAGCGATATGTTTTGCCTTTGTGCTTAACACTTGCAATAATCGTAAGCGGGTCAAGACTGGGTGTCCATTCACCAGTGGCAGCTTTTTCATAATCCCAAAATTTCTTATTCCATGGCGCCTGTACCACCTGCTCCAGTATTTTCCTCCCTCCTGCACTCTTTTCTAAATTCTTGACAGTGCCTACTACTTCTGCAATTCCTGCACTATTGGCTGGTCCAAGTCTCGACTCCCACCATCCTAAATCTAGGTTCCTGTCAAACCCTTTCTTAGGTCCGAGCCAGTTAGGTATACGGATAAGAGTACCGGGTTTTAAGTCGTGAATTTTCATATCTTCTGTCTGGTTGATTTTCTCTCTTATCGGGCGGGACGGTCTCATAATAATACCACCCTCCATGAGAGTATCAATGTTCAGGCCTCCCAGCTTCTTGGATGCTTCTAGTAGTTCCAGGTGCCTGAGTTCAGAAGGTGTGGCCACTTCTTTTCCAAAGGGAGCTAGTATTTCAGAAGGCGGAGGTGTGAAATTCGGGTCTCGCATGACATTGACAACATCTTTTGCAGGTTCGCCTGACAGTTCTGTTTCAAACCACCTGTAGCGTTGCAATACATCTGTGATACTTTCTACTTTTTCCTTAGCTATGTTAAGTTGCTTGGTCTGACCTGCAGTAGGCCTACTCGGCATCTCAGCAGCCGCAGCCTTTATCTCCGCCTTGGTAAGCATTCGCTTTTCATACTTACTATAAAATCTTTTCATTGCCTGCTGTTTGGTATCTGCGGTCCATGTTAGGACACGTCCTACGTCCTGCGTTTTAGGGCTGTCTACAATCTGAAATACCATCTGATGACCAATAACGTCTCCTGTCTTCTTATCCTTAACAACCCTTGGGACAGGAGTATGCAGGTCTACAACTACATTTTCTGAAGGTTTACCCTGCTTGGTCCGTGATATAAATCTCTTCTGTTCACCTACTGCCCTAGTCTCTTTTGTAACCTCGAATGCCGCTTCAAGAATACGCTTGTCTTTTAGGAGTTCACTAATCTCAAGCTCGCTTAATGTCCCACCTGAAGCGTCCCTGAGGCCCTTCTCCATTTTCTGCTTTACAAGTATTTTGTTAAATCCTAAGCCTGCATAGTGAACCGCGACAAGGCTCAATCCGTGTATCCAGCGCTCTTCTATGGACATGTCAGCACCTGGACCAGTACCAGTCTTTTCCATGAGTTCAGGAATCGCACCCGCACCTATAGCCATCAATGATACAGGTTCTGTTGCTCTCCAATATTTACCTGCACCCAGTGTAGATGGTAACCCTGCAGCGGCAAATGCCATACCTTCTATAGATGACGTGCCAAGTGTTTTTAATCTATCTGCAATAGATGAGCCAATAGGAATATGGGACTGCCCGTATATATTAAAATTAATAAGGTTCCTAGCGCCTGCGTCAAAAGCCCTTGCTGCACGTGGACCATTATTCGCCATTACATTGGCAACTTTATTGAGATACCAGGGATTACTTAAAAGTTTACCATGAGAACCAAGTAAATCCGAAGGCTTAACACTAATGCCCATTTCCTTAGCAGC
>Ga0208316_1000716_pt1 | contig 24413 bp, 35 predicted proteins | sample MalvireepMed_231_FD_184240 | JGI IMG/M metagenome (GOLD analysis project Ga0208316, IMG submission 184240) | Marine viral communities from the Global Malaspina Expedition - Malaspina viral metaG DeepMed_231 (SPAdes) (version 2) | ecosystem: Environmental > Aquatic > Marine > Oceanic | place... | reverse complement strand
TCATCTGTAAATGGTAGTTTACCAATTCCTTTGTTTAGTCCGTGTGCGCAAAAACTACAAACTAAACCCTTGACCTTAAATGTTAGCGTGTCAGATTGACCAGACAAAGCACCAATCATTAATAAGACTAAAAGTGTCGCATATAGATTTCCGAATTTCTGATTCATTAAAATTCTTCTTCAACGGTTAAAGATATATTGTATAAGTCCGGGGCGACTTGTGCCATGTCTAAAGAATTGTTTGCGAATCTGGCAAAGATATGTTCCGACTCCGCATCCGCACCTTCCGATCCAGAATCAATCGAAAAGATAAATGGAAGATGATTGCCGTTAGTCATATTCCAAACATCGGAAACAAAATTATCATCCGCTGAAATAGTACGATATTCGTCTGGCATCATATTAGCCGCACTTAAAAAACTAAAGTTCATATCATAAATAATTCGTCCACCATAAGAATCATATCCGTTGGAAGCAGTTGTGAACGGCGATTTGGATGTACTTGATGCAGTTCTTCCAAAGGTCTTTAAATTACTGAATCGTTGTCCACCGTTTGATTCTTGTAAATCGTTCATTCTGTTATAAGAAATCATCCGGGTTACATTCAAATCGGGTGCGTGTGGCATATCAAAATATTCTCCAATTAAGATACTTCCCACAAATAAATCAGTCGATCCAAATTCATTACCGCCATCGCCTTCAAATTGGATTCCCCAATATCGCAATGCTGACTCTGCAAAGGTAACTATTGTGCTTCCGTCAGCACCTGGTGTAATGATATTGGTTGATGCTGCCCCATTTACCACGTTAGTACAACTTGGAGATAAAGTAGCACTTCCCATATCAACGGTTGTAACGTGAGATTCTGTATTACTTGCATTAATTCTTATTTTTGCATCTGCCGCATCTGTATTATGATTTAAAATTGCTACAAAAGATTTTACGGTTGATGTGCTTTGTGTATCTATTGTAATTAAAACTTGGCTATCTGGATCACCTGAAGTGTCAAAATCCACCTTATTTAATGGATTCATGTCAAATAATTCTGCTTCTGTTCCCGTTTGTATTCCTCGACTTGCGCTTGTGCCAGAACCACCGGTTGCTTTTACATCAAAATTTCCATTTTGTGCTAAACCTCTGGACATTAGATACGAAATTTGATCCGTATAAAATCGTGGCGTTCTAATATTCATATTTGCCATTATGATACCTTTATTGCTTTAATTGAGCAGCCGTTAACCCGTTTAGTAATATCTGAAACGATAAAATAACCCGCCATTGCGCTGCCATAAATTTTTAAACCCGCATCCCAATTACTAAAATCTATTATGTCCCCGATTTCCAAGTGATTATATTTTGGACTCATACAACTAAAATCAACTGTATTTTTTCTATCTTTCATTACTTCCAAATATGCTTCTGCCAGTTTCGTTGCAGTTGTTGAATCCAATACTTCATTCGCATCGATTTCAAGTTTCGTAGTTTGGTTATAGCCGTTTACTGTCGTTCCCTGTGAAGTTGAATCGGTTGCGGTTGCTTCTGAAAGATTTTGTTTTGCCCCATAATCGTGATTGTATTTTACAACAATAGAATTTTTAATATTTCCAAGCGATGTTTTCCCGATCTTATCTAAAGTAATATCACGAAAATTAACTGTTTGATCTGATGAAGAATAATCACCGGTCCGGCGTAACGTCTTGATCTTAAATTTTCCATCCCCACCGATATAGATATAAGATAAACATAATTGAGCCAATCGGTTAATTAAATCTTTTGAATTAATAAACTTGTATTGTGAAAAAGCAAATTTTATATCACCGACCGCATCTTCATATATGTCGCCCAGGTATCCACTACTTGTATTTCCAGAAGTATCAAAAGTGGCATAATCGATTTCATCTGAAGTTAATCCGCTGATAATATAACCTTCACCACTTGCCATAATATTCGCATCAATACTTAATGTCGTTCCGCTATCTCTTGCCGTAACCATTGCGCTTGTTTTGTCGGTTAGATTATAAACAGTCTGTCCAACAATACTTGTAGCAAACGATGCACCAGAATCCACTAATTTATTTGAAGTCGTGCCTGTTGCCGATCCCGAATAAAGAACACCTAATTCAGATCGTAAAATACTTTCAATAATATAAACCGGGTTTTCAATTAAGGCATTTGTGGCATATCCATTATCGCCGCTTTCACTATTTCCTCTATCATCAGCATCTATGTACGCGCCGTATTGTCTGCCTTTTCCAGAATAATAAACATAATCAATTTTAGAAGGTGCAAATTGTGATGTTTTTAGTATAGTTTCATGATAACCAATATTGAGCAAAACCGGCGGTCCTAATATTGGGGAAACTATTTGTGTAATCGGCGAAGTTTCAATGATTTCTTCAACGTGTGTTTCTATGTCTTCAATATTAAAATCAATCACAATTCCCGATTCATATATTTGCAACGATTCATCAGAAGTTCCAGAAAATAATTTATATTCTAATGTTTTTTCAAAATCAAAACCTTCTTGGTTCGCGGTTGTAAATAATGAAGAAATACTTGTTTTTACTTCAGATGCGGCAGTAATTGAAGTTAAGGATACCGAACCGCCGATTCTAAAATAATCATCTGAATCTGCATCAGTCGCTATTGTTGATGTTCCAAATTTAATTAATGAAGAAATTCCTGTATAATCGCCAAGCTTATTAACCTTTGGAATTGCATAATTAATGGCAATGTTTGAATTTGATGCACTCGCCCCGTCTGCTTTAAATAGAGAAACAGAACCAAAATCCCCATCAACGGCATTTGTTGCGTTTTGTACTTGTCCCGTACCATCACCAGATGCAGATGCTTGATTTGAAGAACTTAATGGAATATACACCGAAGCCGTGCTTCCCTTGTATTCGATTTCAGGATTACCAGTTACATCGACATTTGCCGCCGTTAGAGTTGGATAATGTCCGTTTTTATATATATAGACATTTTCATCATCCATTGTATTGATTGCTTGACTGTCGGCTAATGCTTCAGAACCTTCTTCTTGCACGTCCCATTCATCGGCTATGATTGCGGGGAATGCGCCTTTGTAAAAATTGTAAAAACGATCAAAGTGTGAAGTTGGAATCGTTCCAATATCTGTCTTTGCATGGAAATCCCCGTAAGCCATTGGAATCGGTTTCCCCACATTATTCGCCGGTGCATTTGCATATGTAGATGAATCGACAGTATTAACAGGAACGCGTTTATGATATTTTGAACTGTAATCGAATAAAGTTAAAGTAACATTATTTTCATCGTATGAGATTTCACCGCTGATTACACCCGATCCAATCATTCGGGCGGCAGTATCTAAAGTGGATGTTTCGTTTGTATTTAAAAACAATTCCCACTTGCGGTTTGAGAAGTTGTAACTGGAAAGAAGATCGGAAAAACGATCGCCCTGGATACACTTTTCAGTATTGATAAGTGTTACTCCGATATTCCCGATTGAAGTTGTAAAATTAAAAAAATTTAAAGACTGCCGAAAATTCCCAAATGAAGCCACAATGCCATAATAAATATCAGTTCCGTCTTGTCGATGGCGGTCGCTTACACCTATGAACGCAGATTCATCGTTGTAATATAGTTTAAGAACCCAAAACGCCGTTGTATTTCTATTTTTTAAGGCGTTGGTAAGCGCAGTATCGAATGAGAGCATTTACCCAATCCTCGCCTGTCCTGTCGAAATCGCTTTATTTATGGCGGGAATAATACTGTTGGCGGCAAAATTATGGTCGATAACACCCATACCGCCGAAGTTTTGATTGATTGTAATTTTACTGGCAGATGCCATTCCCGCACTTGGTGCGGTCCGAGTAGGTGATGCACCGAAAAGAAAATTAGCAACTCCCATTAAAAAGCCACCAGTACCACCGGCAAGAACTTGCATCCCTTTCATTTTTTCTTGAATGGCTTCTTGTATTTTTAATTGAGCCGTAATTAAAACTTGCTGAAACAATGCTCTTTTAAACGCATCTGCCACACTATCACCCATTGCGGCGGAAACCATCAATGATGTCGATGTTTGCGCGGTAAACTTCGCCAGGTTTTCAGATGCTTTTGCAGATAAGGAAATCGTATTCGCAATATTTTCTGCGCCCTGTGTTGTTTCCTTTAAACTTTGAGCCGTCTTTTGTAATTCCGCTAATACTGGTGATAATATTTCCCCGGTTCTTGGGAACTTTTCTAATATGTTTGAAATTGAAGCAATTTGTTGTTGGATTATATCAATATTTCCTTCTTCAATTACCGTCCTTGCATCAATCGCCATTTGCTTAACAAACTCTCTTGATTCTTTTGGCAAGGTTAAAAATCCAAATTGTTTTATTGCGTCTTGTGTAAACTTTAAAAGCCTAACCAATGAATCCGCTGCCGTTTCAACAGCCCCAGAAAAAGTTGTTCCCAATTCAATGGCGGATTCTTCAAGGGCAACTTTCATCCGGTCTATATGATCGGCAGATGTCATTGTTTCGATTCCTAATTTTGAAACTAACATATTCGCCTGTACCATCGCAGCATTTACGAAGCCTTGTTTCTTTTGTTGATCTGATAATTGTCCAACCGTAACGCCAAGTGCCTTTGCATGGTCTTTGTATGCCTTGTTAGTATCAACCATTATACCAAGATTGTCCAACATTAACTTTGATTGCCGACCAAGACCAGTAACCATTGATTCGATCCCGAAAGTCGTATCTTTTCCCAGGGATGAAGCAAGTCTTTGTGAAATATCAAATAGTTCTGCCATTTGATCTTCGGAATCAACAATTCCCAAAAGCATCGCATTGTTAGCCTGTGTCATTAATTGCATTGACGACATTGTGCCATCCGTTGCTTTTTGCAATTTTCCTAATGATTGAGAAGAAAAACCTGATGCTTTCGCAAGATTACTGAATCCTCTTTCTACTTTTTCAAATCTTCCCGCAAGTTCAATAGAACGAGTCAGTCCAGTAATTAAACCTCTTGCAGCAAAAAAGGATGCCCCAACTTTAAGGGCAGATTTTCCGACAGATTTCAGTCCTTTATCAACACCCTTTAAATCATCTTTTGTTTTCTTGCCACCAATTAGACGAAGTTTAATAAAAAGGTCTTTAATATTTGCCATTAGTTATTTTGTTCCGATTTAAAATTCATACAGGCATTTATTTCCATATCAATAATTGAAAAACAATCCAAACGATGTGCCGAAATATCATCCAGATTCCCAAGCGATATATTAAACCGCGTAACGTAATTAAATTCGTTTATCATTTCCATCATCCAGGGTTCGACAATTTGATTGCAGTCTGCAAAGAACGGGACCATGTGAAACAAGGCTTGACCATCGGTAAACTTTTCACTTGGTTTGCATATTTCATCTATGATGTTCCATATATCTTCTTTTGTTTGCACTCGCACCGGATCATGCTTGTAAGTAACCGGGAGTCGGACCACAGTATAGGGGAGGCATCTATAAACATCACGCGGTTCTGGCATCCCAAACTGCCAACACCAAACCGCAAGGCTCAACCCCCGGAATCTTTTTTTGACGGTTCAAGTCCCAGATATTCAAGAAAAACCGCCTGAAGAACTGAATCGACTTCCGGCATACCCATATCTTTGAAGTCGTTTTCTCCAAGTCCGGCGATCTCGCCCACTTTTTCCAAGACATTGTAATATAATTCCACTTCCATTTTGCCATCCCACCAGACTTTTGCGTTGAGTTTGTGTAACTCTCGCCGTTCTGCGTATGTGCAATCATTTACATCCCATTCTTTTTTACCAACTTTAACAACCATTTAACCTCCCGATTTAATTAAGTTGCGATTATTGTAATTAGCGCACCCGATCCGTCTGCCGTTCCCATAAAAGGAAGGTCGATGAATACGCCACTATCTGTACTCGTATGTGTATATCCTGTATATTTTGCCGTTGGAATATCGAAGTCAATCGCTGATCCGTCCCCGATACTGATATTAACAGAATTCCCATCCCTGAAATCATCTATTGTATCAGTTACGTTATCATCTAATTTCGCACTCACATTCCCGGTTACGGAAATCTGTCCGCCCCGCATATATGCAGAAGGTTCATGTGTAATAGAATTGACCGTTGAATATCCGACTCGCGTTGCGGGATTAGATATTGTTACATCGAATTTGCTTAACACTACGTCATCACCGCCAATACTCATTGTCGTACAGTCAAAAAATCCTTTAGTCCAATCAACCGATGTTGCGTTTGCTGAAGTCCCTTCTGTTCCGATTACGGGTTGATAGCCAGACCAGAATCTACCCGATGCCGTCAATCTTCCCCCGTTCACGGTTGGATCAAGCGTTAATGTCAATTCTTCCAATATTGAAGAAAACATTAATTTATCTTCATCCGCATCCGGCGAAGAAATAACAACACAAGCATATTCGCCTGTCGATGCACCTTCCTCATAAACAACTGTTCCTTGATTGCCCGTAATTGCTGCCGTTGCTGCGGGTGAATCATCTTCTGTCGCTAACTGAATTAATAATTGTAAAGCCGCTTCACTCTCGACCGCATAATTATCAAAAGACCAGGTGAATGTTCCGCCCTTGTAAACTGCGATATGATCCGTAGGTCGTAAAACTCTTTGTCCCGATCTTTCCACATCTGCAAAAGCAGAACCGGCAGAAGTGTCAATATCATTAACTTCAGGTGTCCTTATTTTATACAGCGTTCCGGATACATCATTCGTCCCTAAAGCATCTGATTGCAGCGAAACATAAGATTCAAATTGCTTTCCGGAATAGACTGTCTTGTCTAAACTTGCCATTTATTTTTTTCCTTTTTGTGTTTTTTCGATGTATCCACCTTCAACCAAATGTTTAGGGGGATTCTTAATTTCAACATCTTCTCCATTTTCTAATTTTTCAGCAGTTTCTTTACCAAGACCTTGCCAATCATCCATAGCAGAGAACGATGTAATTTTTTTACTTATTTTATATCTCATGTAAATATCTCCATTACGGTACAGTTAAATGAAACATTTGCTCTCCATACATCCAGATCATCTTCATCCTGTTCGTATGCGACAGTTTCAACCCGCCCATCGTGATATTTGTAAATACCAGACGGCGAATAATGAGAATTGTTATGTATTAATCTTTTCAAATGTTCAGCGGTGCTTGTTAATTGTGTCTTGACACTTTTCCATCCCCCGCCGCGTATTAATGTATAGATAATATCTACATCATAATTCCTTGTCTGTCCAGATGCAAAATATTCAATTAGTGTATCTTCGTTTGGATCAATCACAAACGATTGATTCCCACGATGTTCGTCAAATATGGGAATTTTAAATTCTGTATTTATTATATCTTGTAGGGATTCGATTACGTTATCATAAACTACATTTACATAACTATCTGAATCATCAGTACCAGTTGCAAATGTTGTTCCTGTTATAGAACTCCAAAGTTCGTGTGTATCTGCCCAAAGCGGTGATCGAATATTTAAGGGCATTAAATTCTTTCCGCCGTTGCGTATTTAATTGCCATTGTTCTTGAATCAACTATACCAGATACCTCTAATTCCCATTCATCATTAATTGTGTAAACACCAGGAGAAAATCGAACTTGCATCCCATGACCTACATCTTGGAATCCGCCATCGATTGTTTCTGCGTCGCTTGATTTATCAATCTTTAATCCAGTATCATCTTTAACATAAGTATCGTATTTCACACCCGAAGCCGAACCAGAAGTAAATGTTCCCGCCGTACTGCAAATAATTTTTATAACATCCCAATCGACAGTTGGCGTTCCGCGTACATCAATTATACTTCCAGTGGTACTTGCATTAATTGCGATCTCACGTATGATTCCAGAATGTTTCGCCAAGCCTTCATCCTGTGAAAGAGCGATCTGGCCGGTACGAACCATATCAAGGTATCCCGTACCTTCTGGATTCATCGCCATCGCCATTAATTCATCGCCTTTTTCTTTATCATAAGGACGGATTAAATCAGCACAGGCAATAATCGCCGCGCTTCTTACAATAATCTCCGGCCAATCTGAACTTGTGGAAGCAGATGAAGCAGATGACATTCCCACACCTTTGCGTGGATAGATCGGAACGGGCAAAACATTGCGGCATAAGTCGCTCGATTTACGAACGCTTTCTTGTTTCGTTTCCAACCAATCGCGACCGGCTTCGATCACGGCACTATCCAAAAGCGATGTTGATGAATTTTCTAAAAAGAAACTCAATAATCCTGTCCCCGTTGCGTAATTAAATTCTTTATTTGCATCTGGTGTATCGGTAACGGAAGTCATTTCTTCGCCGTCTTTAAAAAGTTGTGTTACATATCCCGCTGAATAAAGATAATATAAATCAGTCGTTCCGGATGCTACCCAATCACCGGGCAATATTCTTCTTAAATTATAATTATTTATATTCGGTTCAATAAATTGAAGGTCTGTATTCGTGTTGCAATAGGTGGCTTCGTATGTACTCATGATTGAAATATCCTATTCTTTAAATCTTTAAAATTAATTCGTGTCGGTTCTTCGATCTTTCTGATAAGATGCAGCAATTCTACAATGTCGTTGAAATATGTTTCCGGGTTTTCAAACAAAACATTCAGATCAATATCATTGGCTTTGTCTTTTATTGTATTTATGCTTTTTCCAAGACTCATAAATATTCCTTTACCGTATCCATGTATTTTTCTTCCGTCCCTTTTCCCTGATCCGTATTGTAATATTTCTTCCAGTATCTTGCACGGCCTTCTAATGTGTTCGGCATTTTCTTTGGCACTCGCCAATACTTCAAACGACAATGAACTATCCCGGCAGCAATATTCTTTTCCAATATATCCGCCCATGCGTTTTCATCGTAATTCTGCCAATGCTTTATATCAACCATACTTGCTTCCGCACATTTGCTCATTAATGATTTACGATGTTTTAAATAGTGCATCAAATTATCAACTGCCGAAGCCGGTTCAATCTGCCAGAAACTTTTTGCCGGTCCATCTCCCAACTGACGAAGGTATTTATACCCAGATTCAACTAAACCCGTTTCGTGAACAAGTGTAACTGCATCATCAGAAGCAAATTTCCCGCCTATCTTTTCACAAGTGGATTTGATGAGCGATTTAATTTGTGTCGGACTTATCACTTCCAAGCAATCTTTAATAACGCACCCATAACATCCAGAACTTCCTTCATTATTTTCTTGCGTTCTTCGTTGTCAAGTTTTCCGTCATCGGCATACGCTTCTTGAAGTACTTTGAAAACCTCTTTTATTTCATCAACTAATTTCTTGTATCTCAAGCCAACAAATGTCGCGCCACCGGCAAGAACCAATCCCGCCAGGTAAAAGAAATTCGTCCAGTTAAACCAATCACTCATATTTATCTCCCTTTAAACAAGTATGCAATGAATCCACCGAAAACAATACTAACCACCGAACCGATCGCTTGGATCGCAGACATACCGCCTTCAAGTTTTCGCACCCGTCCATTCTGCATTTGCAGTTGCAGTTTCGTATCCCTGGATTCCTGAAAGATCGATTCAATTTTAGATTCGATCCGTGCCAGACGGTCCACTACTTCCACGCGGTATTCGTCAATCTGCGGTTTGTTCATCCTTTTCTTCTTTTGGCTTTTCTTTTTCAGCCTTAATTGTGGTTTCATAACCGTTAATCAAGAAATTGATTTCTGCTAATCGCATATTCAACTGTTGGCGATCTGCCTTCAGTTGCTCGATTCTTTTTTCCATGTCATTGCCTCCCATTATTTTATGATGGATCGAATGTTGAATAACTAACTTCCTGTTTGGCATCGTCATAATTTCTGACTTTAGCCTTCAGGATATTCACTAACCGGCCTTTTACATAGGCCACATCAACATCGGCTTTTTCAACCGAATTATCATCTTTTGCGTATGCTTCTTGCAGACTTTCAAACTGCGAATCTTCCATACTGATTGTGATTTCTTTTGCCATTTTTATCTCCTAATTAAGCAAGGTTTTATTATCAAGTAATTGAATATCGTGATCCGTTAATTTCTGATCTGCCTTTTCTTTGCCAAGCATTTCAACCATCGTATCATACATCAACTCTTTCATCTTCTGCATTTCGGTATATTGTTGCCAGATTGCGCCATTATGTAACTGTTGTAACTTCGTAACATTTAAGAACTTATTTGGTGTGCCATCTTCTTCTCTACCAACAAGTTTTAAATCAGCAAGTGTTTCATGGTTATAATCAATAAACTCATCAAACTTTGAAACGATTACATCTTTACCATGAGATAAATCAAAAGCACGAACCAGTTGTGCATCTTCATAATGGTCGAAAGTTGTGCTTTCTACGTCTGCATGGAATGAACCTTCAGCATCAAAAATGAACCGCGCATTTCCGGCGTTATGAATCGCGACGAGGTTTCCGTCAGACCCTACAACCGTTGCACCTGTGCTACCGTCAGTTATTATAGATGTGAGATTGATTACGGCCCCACCCGAATTTGATTTGGTTGTATCAGCGGCTTCACCTAAAAACCCCGTGAGAGCCAAAGCACCTTCTGCAGTACCATCGGCATCCTTGAACCCGCTTATTTGCAGTCCACCGGCAGTCGCTGTGTGTTTGAAAAACTTACCATAGGTATCAGCTTCAGCTTCAGCCGTCATTGGGTGAGCCACATCACTTGATTTAAAAGCCATGATTTCATCATCGGAAGCACCTTGATTAATGGTAAGACCAGTCGTCATACTGCCGTTTGCGGTGTCGCCGATATAAGTTGCGCCGGAGGAGTCAATGACAACTCTATCGTTTGCATTCGTTTGAAGTGTCATTGTATTTGTATTATTACTATACATCATACCACCAGTTATTCGTGTACCTGGTTCGGCAAACGAATACATAAGTCCGGTAGCATTAGCCGGTGCAAAAATAGCGATTGACCCTTCAGTATTATCTGTTTCAAAAAGCGCAAGGTTTCTTGCTTCTGTAGTTTCCCAACTTGGGTCAGTTCCGGCATCCCCTTGATAAACATGGAGAGGCCAATATTGCATTGGTGCATTTGTTCCAATACCTATCGAGTCTGTGCCGCCATCTACAAATAACATATTGGCATTGCCGTTTGATTCTACCCGGAAATCATAATCACCAGAATCTTCATTAAATACAACATTCCCGGCATCTTGTGTTAATGTTCCGTCTATGTCTGTATTATCAAGATTCGCAGTTCCATCACAGTCTATACTTCCCGCTAAATCAATATCACCAGTAACAACTAAATTATCATTAACTGTCGTTTCTGAAGTGGTATGCCCGATTGAGATTGGACCGCCCGAAGTTGCCGTATTAATAGTAACTCCATTTGAAGTATTTGTATTATCAATATTAAAAGATGTTGTTGCATCTAAAGAAATAGTTGCGCCGTCAACCGCTAATGTTCCATCAATATCTGTGTTGTCTAAATTTGAAGTTCCATCAACTGCCAAATCATCTGCGATCGATACGTTTCCATCGGCAACATCTAAAGCCGTCTGCCCGTTTGTACCGGTAATAGTCAATTTTTCTTCAGATGAATCCCATGTAAAGTTATCCCCCGCTGTACCACTATAAAGAATGACATCCTGTCCTGAACCATCAGTTCCTACCGTGAATGTGCCATCTAATTGAACATTCCCATCAATATCAACGGCATCTAAATTGGTTGTGCCGTCAACGTCTAAATTATCTGTAATCGAAACATTTCCATCGGCAACATCTAATGAGGTTTGTCCATCAGTCCCGGTGATAGTTAGTTTCTCCGCTGAAGCATCCCAAGTAAGATTATCACCCGCCGTTCCGCTATAAAAGATTACATCTGTTCCGCTTCCATCAGCACCAACGGTTACTGTCCCGCTTAATTGTGCATTCCCGGATAAATCCAACGCACCGTTCATATCGATTGTGGTTGCGTTTATTTCGATCTCTGTATCAGATACTAAATCAAGTACACCATCAGCGGACTGATGTATATACGTTCCAGTATCACCAAATTCTAATCGGTTTGTGCTTGACATCATTAACGCATCGGATGCGATAGTAAACCCGAAGGTCGTTCCATTATCGCCGTCCTTTACGCTAACGTGTGTTGTAGAATTACCGCCACCGTCCCGATCAACGTGTAAAAGTTGCTCATACGAACTGGCGATTGATTGTGCGCCTAAAGCTGCCATTTTATTCTCCTATTTCCTTTTTAATCTTATAACTTACCGCCCGAAATTGTCTGACATGGTTATAAGTGTTTTTAAACAATGTTTTGCCACTTGCGTTCTTCCAAATCCCAAGTGTCATTAATACTTCTCCATAAATCTCGCACTAATCGTGCAACCTGGTTAGGTATTGTTAATACTGATAGTCCTAATTTTAACATTTAACCAACGTATGCTATACAAGCACCCGATGCCAAAGTAAATCCGGTCCATCTTCCGTAAATCGTCATTCCCTGTGGGAAAGTTTCACCATCGATTGCTGCCCCGCCGTTAGCATCGATCAATGTACCCGCACCCGTATCATCCGGGTATAATTGTTCTGTTTCTGCGATTAGTCCCCCACTACCGGAAGCGAATACTGTATCTTCAATAAATTGGATTGCAACAAAGACACCCGAACCCGCCCCACAAGTAACGGCAGTTGTTCCCGTTACGAATATTGATCCGGCCTGTCCCATCGCTAAATTCTGCGCTTCAACAACGCCATATTCTCTCATTGACATATTGTTTCTCCTTTAATGCCTTACCGAGCCTGTCGATCTCATGGGCATTTTGGTTAATAATTAATCTTTTTTTTCTTTTTTAGGCTTCGGCTTTGGCTCGACTTTACTTCCGTCTGCATTGCATTCTTCGAATCGATCTTGAAGTGATTTCAGATCGTGATTTATTTCATCGTATTCAACGATAGCACCCGATGGTTTTTTAAAATATTTGCTCATTTTTTCTCCTTTGGAACAGGCGGGGATAAACCCCGCCCATCACCATTTAATCAGTTAAGATTAAGAAACATCACTCAAGATATAGACACCGTAGGTATCTTTTACTTCAATTTCGCCCCAAAATCCGGTAGCAACGTACTTTGTCATACGTTCTGATTCTTCACGTTGGGTTGCGATCCTAAATAGACCATCAGCACCCACGCCAAGACCAACTGCGCCTTTAGACATTGAGAACCCGGCTGCATCCCCGCCAGAACTGACATTCTCATCAATTTGATCACTCCAGTAAATTGAAAATCCTGCGAGATTTCCAACGAATCCCGTCTGGAAGGCTTCTTCACCTTTAGAACCCATTAAGCCAACTGGTGCGGCTTTACCGGTGTTAGATGTTGAAGTTCCAGTTGTATCTACTGCAACATTATGAAGCAAGGATATGATTCCTTTTCCACCCCAAACTTGTTTTGGGGATAAAACTAACGAATACGGCATTGGCGCACCGGCTGCTCTCATTTGCGTTTTACCCATAGGTTTCCCAATGGAACGGACTATATCATCACCGGCATTAAATGCTACGGTGTCGGACGCTAATATGGTATTACATAACACGCTTGTTAAACCCATTAGTCTCTGAACCTTCCACAAAAGCGTTTGTGGCTTGGCTGCTGATTGTCGTGTTGTTTTAAACAATTTAGATTTCCAGCAATTCATCCGATTTTTAATCATTAATTTCTTAACAATTGCGCCTTTTGACGCATTGCACCAAAGATATGAGAGAGTGCCAGGGACGTTCCCGCACCACATTCAGTTTGTGAGAAACCTTTCATTTGTTGTAGTAAGTTTTTTATCTTACATCTTGTCATTTCTAACAAGTATCGGCATATCTTTTCAACTCTTATGAGTTGTTGGAATCTCTTGGGCGAATTATATCTTTTCATCGCCTATGCTCTGCCCCTGACTATTCTTTGAATAGCCTTCGGTTCGGATTGCCTTGTGCTTTTGCATTTAGGTTTCCCGCTTAATATTCCAATAATAATCTGCATAATCACTTACGCAGACGGCATTTCCATACCAAGTTCCACAAGATCATCATCAAGTTTTGCTGCTACTGCGTTACCAAGAGCCGGACCGGCTTGATTTTCTACGTCATCTCCAGAACCCATCAAAACCAGATCACTTACTTGTGATTCGATAACGTGTTCCGAAATGGTTGCCGTCCTTGCTGCGGTAGTAATAGCGACTGCGGTTGTAGCAGTTGCCTGTGTCGCGGCAGTTACATTGCTTGAAGTGAGTTTCGTCCAATCAGAGAACTGAACATGATTCGATCCCCTTGCAGCCTGTTTAACAGTTACAAGCGGGTACATCACATTAGTATGATTGAACGCAATAACCGCATCGCCAATGGTTCTTCCGAGTCCACCGGCAGCGGTTGAGGTATTAGTTAAAGCCATTTGCTTAAACTCCTATTAAGTAGGTTAAAAATTTAGTCATCATACGGCTTCTTCATTGTTCCAGGTCCGAACCCACTAAACATACCAATACTTCTGGGCGGTTTGCCCTTCTGGACTCTTTCCCCGCGTTCTTCGTGAATGTCGAGGTAATCGTCATAAGTAACTCGTGATCCTTTATAAGTACACTTAATATCTTCGCCACCATCTATTTTCTCATGGCGCAAGTCATTATCCGGGTCGAGTTTCTGTTTAAATATATCAGTCTGATCCATATCCAAGTCTAATCTTTCCAGATTGCTGCGGATCGTTGGCTTTCTTGTATCCTTCAGGATCAAGTGTTGCCCATTCTTCAAACGAAGAATATCCGCCGGTGGATGTTGGTTTTGAGTTATCAACGGAAGCCGGTGAAGGTTTCGTATTGACTTTTTCCACATGAACTTCCAACTTTTCTAACGGAAGTCCATCGTAAACGGCACGATCTTCTTCAGGCAGTTTCGATAATAACGACTCTCGCCGGGATGCCTGATAATCATCAAAGGCTTTGGCTTTTGTTTCGGCAGTTTGAAGTTTGGAAGTCATTTCCGCCATGATCTTTTCGTATTCGCCCTTTTCTTCCATGTCCTTCAGTTTCCGGTTTTCAGCCTGTTCCTTGTTCTGTTTTTTAATAGAATCAAGTTCAACCTTTAACGTGTTTTTTTCGTCCACAAGTTCGCTGAATCGTGCATAAGGAACTTGACTGACGGGTTGCTTTTCTTCACTTGCAACGGGAGTGGTGTCCTGTTTTACGTCTGGGACTTCGACTTTTTCTTCTGTCATTTTAACCTCTTGTTTGAGTTGATTAAATCTTTCATAATTTTTTTAATACAATTCCACCTACCGGTTTATCTACTGATTCAGCAATTACCATTCTGCATCTACAATTTGCCCCGCAAATAGTTGAACCGCCACCCGGTAATCCCATTGCTTCCCAATCTGTCCATTCTTTTATACCCATTGCATTGCGATCTTTACAATTATCGCATATACTTTTATCGCCGATCCCAAGCCATTCCCATTTGGTTGCATTAACATCCAAACCATCTAACGATTCCCGCCTTGATGTTTCTTCGACACCCCACTTCATTGTAGTTTTAAATTGTTTCCTAAAATCACCAAATATTTGCCCACCTTCTTGAAGATCACGGATTAATGCTTCTTTAATAACACCTTTTGACATACCACTTGAACTCATTCTCATTATGATTTCTTCCAATGATAATGATTGTCGCAGCGCACCAATATTCAATGCGTTTGTTAAAACAATCCACATATCGCTTAAATGTGTTGGTATTTCAGAGTCGGTTGATGGCACGATCAAAACTTTTTTCTATTTTAGTCATTACTTTTCGTTCTGCATCCGCTGATATTCCAAACCAGGGACGAAGTGGAACTCCTTTACCTTCGTTATGATAAAAACCAATATCAATACGTTCTTCATTAGGTCGCAATGTTCCTTCTTGTTTCTGCTTTGTTGCTCTGGTTTTAATCATTCTATCTTTATCCATCATAAGACCAGTTGCTTTTAAAGGATGGTTAAAGCCTTTACTTTTCTCCGTTGTCGGTGAATTAGGCGTAAATCTCTTACCGAACTGCGCCCCCCCTTCGATTCCATTCTGTATATCTTTAGCAATCAAATCAATTCCAACATTAATTTGCTCATGTAAATCAGCGGGGATTACCCGATCTAAAGGTTTAAAGTTTCTTTCAAGTTTTATCATAGAATCTTTTTTAACTGCTTTCCTTCTTTTCTCGCTTTCGAGAATAGGTCTTTTTCTTCCTTTAGAAATTCAACAGAAATTGCTTTCATAAAGTTTTTCGGATTTTTCATTAATAAATCAACATTTTTAGCCATTAATTCAAACATACTATCCGTCTTTTCATCAATTCTATCCCGAAGCGTATCAAGTTTTTTAAGGTGTTGAACAATTTTATCCGGCAAAGATACCTTCCAATCCCGTTTCCGGGCGTTGTGCTTCGGCTTCTGCCTGTTTGCTTTGGTCCACTCTTTCCATAAGTGACTGTAAATCTTCTTCGGTTATGTCCGGGTTATAATGCTTTATCAAATCTTCACGGCTCATTAATCCTTTGTCCATCATCCATTCCAGGTGTGTTCTTTCATCCTGTGGCGATTGAGGAAACTCTACCTCTGCGAAATCTACCGCATAATTTTCGCCCATATCTTTATTCGTATGAACGCGTATAATCTCGCGATCCACTTCATACCTCTCATGTTCCCAATCCTTCCATTTAGGTATATCTGATATTCTTGATTCTAAATTTTCTATCTCAAGTAAACGCAATGCCGTCCCGCTTGGCGGATTACCTGATTCATCCCACCTGATACGCAGATGATTGTTCACCGCTGCTTGATTGGCAAAGCCTTTAACGACTTCCATCATATCTTTTAACGATCCGGGATTTCCCACGAATGAGAATGTTGCACCTTCCGGGAGTAACAGTACACGGTCTATTCCCAGTTTCATCTTGGTTGCTTCCTCGATACCCGTTGCTACCGGCTGCCCAAAAGAAAAGCGTTCAGCCAAAGCGATTTCAGTATTAGCAATCCCGATCTGTATAGCAGCACGGATTACATCACTTGCACTTGTACTATAATCGACAAAGGTTACAGGGAGTAACGAATATGGGTTGCGATTTTCGGAATTTACTTGAATGGTTCTCCCCGCTTGATCGAATTTTAGGTGAATCCCAGGCTCTCCATCCCTTCCCACAGACCAGAATACATAGATGCGATTGTTTTTATGATCCCTTCCAACTTCATACGATACGCCAAACGGTTCTGATTCGCCTTGGACATAATATCTTTTAAAGAATGGAATAAGATCGTATTCAACTCTTTCCTTTCCCCACCGGCTGCGGAATCCCATCTGTCCAGTAAGCCACGATGTTTCATTGAACTCTCTTGCCCTGGTATCCAAATGATGTGTCATGTCTAAATAATCGTCTGCCTGTTCGCCGTTTATCATACGCTTCGGGGAATTTTTGAAAATCATATTTCTGGCACGGGCGAAGCGGGGAACGATTTTTTGTGGGAATACCGGAACTTGTTGTAGTGTAGAAGTTGAAAACCATTGTTCGATATGTGTGTCCACGTTCTTGTGATAATAGAAATCCAAAGCAGTTGCACGTTCAGCGTTTTCCTTTTCTTCCAATCCCTTTTGTGCGCGGCGTATTGAATCAAGTACAATATCTTCAGAATAACTTGGAAGGACAACATCGTTTACGGACATCATGCTTCGAACATCCAATCTTGGTATAAGTCAGGTCGCAACTGTGCGTTGCGTAAAATCTTTTTCATATTTCTAAAGTCCTTTTTTTGCATCCACATTCCGTATATCCACATACTTATAAACAGAAGATTGAACATTACCGATGCACCCAGAATGAACGCTACCATATAACGGACTCCCCAATACGGCGAATTATAGGCCATTTATATTCGATTGCATAGGAACAGGCATCAAGCGCGTGTGTTAATTCGATATTAGATTTATCGATCCCGCCCTTCTTGTCCCGTTGTACTTGCTCTAAATCTTTTATGAGATACTTACATTTCGGATCAATGGTCATAGTTACATCCCCATTAGCATTAACCAACTTCCGATTCAATGCGTTCAGCCGATCAATATGCGATGGATGGGATTTCTTTGCCCGGACTGCATAACCATAATCACGAAGTATTGAATGATCGCTGCGGTGTGAAGTTGTTGATCTGGCACTACCGGCCGGGTCCGGATATATCGTGGTAACTTCAGGCCAATTCTTTCGCATAGCCTTTGACATTGCTTCCGTATTAGAATTGGATTGTCTTATCTCATCATAATAATGAACCGTTCCATCGGTGTATTCACAAGCAAGGACGGCAGTCATATAATCGACATTCATGTCCATCCCGATCCATTTAGTCGGTGCAATATCTTCTGCCTTCTTTAGATGTATCTCACGATCAAAGTTATAAGCAGCGCGATTGCCTGTGGTTTCAAACGATCCTTCCATTTCCTGACGGTATAATCTTCCGTCCATATTAGATCGGATACGTTTGATTTCATCTTTTTCAACGAACCCGCCTTCAACTGTCTTAAACTGCCAGGACTTCCAATCGGTATCGGATTGCCCCTTTAGATACAGATCATACATTGCGTTATATCCAGACGGTGTTCCGATGAACATGGCTTGGCCTTTGGATGTGGCTAACATTGGCAGTATGATTTCTTCCCAGACATAAGGCTTGAAGTAAGCGTATTCATCCAGGATAACTTTGTTGATTCCCGCACCTCTTAATGAGTCCTCATTGTCAGCACCCTTTATACATATCTCTGCCCCATTAGATAAAATAACCGATAACCCTGATTCGTTGATCTTGGCTTCCGAATGATGACGAAAGAGTCGTTTCAATACCGGCCACGCGATCATCTTCCCCTGGCGATAGGTCGGTGCTATGTACCATAGGGAATTGTTCTCCATAATTTCTTCCGAAAGCAGCCACATTATAGCAAGGTGAGTTTTTCCCCATCTTCGCCCCGCCACGATTACCTTGAACCGATGCGGATCGTTTATTATTTCCTTGCGTACTGCGTTTCTTTGCCACTTCAATCTTCAAAATCAAACACCTTGATAGGATCAGTCTTAACCGTTGTTTCCCTAAATTCAGTAGGTTTGCCTTCCACTCGGTTCATGTATATTTCGGCAGCCTTTAACGATCCATTCTCTGCCATCTTTAAAATCTTATCTAAAATCTTTTCTTTCCTGGTCTTGCCTTTGCCATCTTTTACTTCAGCAAGTTCTTTGAATAGGTCCGCCATTGCACCGTGTCGCCCATTAGGATTAGCATTGTTGTTTGCCTTGAATTGTGTTTCAATATTCCCAGAATATCCTTTGGCGAACTGCCCGTTAGTTCTCCGATTTACCTCCGTTTTATCCATTATCAACTAACGCCATTACTAAAGGATGATCTATTTTGTCCATCAAATCTTTTACTTTGTGGGAGTCTATTTCATACACATCGAATTCCAACCTCCAAGTATGCGTTGTTTTGAGATTTTTGATGCCAACCAGTTCCACATTGAGCGCAACGCCTTCATCTTTTGCCATATTTTGCTTTTGATGTTACACGTTTGACTTGTCTTTCACGGCGAGTTGCGGCGGCACGGGTACGGAATGTGCCTAACCGGCGATTGCCAGTTTTTGAATAAAGGATATATTTATTTCCTTGTTTTCGTATCATCTAATCGATTAGAGGTACGCCCATCTTTCCTGTTTTCCGGCTAATTAATGTCCGACTTTACGGACGGTCCGGGTAGGGCAACGGGATACCCCTCTACTATATATAGGCTAAACGTGTATAGTTTTTGACGTTATTCGTTGATTTTTTTTTGTGTTTTTTTACACGCTGCGGAGAATGTGCGGCTAATTGTCGAAGGGTCTTTGCCTTGAAGGTCTGCAATCGCAGCAAATGAAAAACGTTGTACCAAGTGCATATAAAATACATCTTTTTGGTTCTGTGTCATCATTTTCCACGCCTTTTCAGTTGCAATTGCGAATCTCATTTCATCTGAATCGTATTGATCCCGGTGAAAATGGTATTCAGCCGCAAGAACGGTAACATTCAATCGTTTTAACTTTAGTTCTACTTGTTCCGCCGCTTCTAAATTGTAACCCTGATCCATTACTTATTATTTTCAAACGATTCTGGAAAGTATTTTTTCAGTCTTTTTTCATCTTTTTTATTAGCAACTCTTTCAACAATCAATCCTTCCCTTGTTCTTATTCGTTTATAATAGGGAAATTTCAATTCCTTGTGAATTTTTGATTTTATTTTCTTATTCATAATTAATTGCCTGAATATGTGAAGGTTACACATTAGATAATTGTATTTGTTTCTTTTCTGGCATCCTTGCGTTCCCTTCGTTTCTTGGATTTGTATTCGGCAATGCTCTTTCGTTTAAGCATCTTTGCACGTTTTCTTTGTTTTGCTTTTCTATTTGGCATAATTCTTTCCGGGATTAGGCAAGTAATCAGCCCTTTGCCATGTCGATTATCACTTTTCAACCCCGAAAAACTTTGCGATCTCAACAACCGCCCTTAAATTTCCGATCTTATTGTTTCCCCACTTCTGGATATGTTGATGAATCATTCCCAATATCTTCTGAAGATTTAATTTTTCTTTTTTTAATTCTTCGATTTCTTCATTCAAAGCACCGATTTCGGCAATCATTCCATCATAATCTTTTTGCTTTAGTATCTTCATTTTGCTACACTTCTCATATTTGTATCGTCCTGGTTGACGTTTTTCTTGCCCCGAATGTAAGGAGTCTTGCAGCCTTGACATCTATACACAGGGAATTTATTAGCCGTTGTGAAATAGACTGAATCGGTTTCGTCTAAATATTCGCAACCGCAATTCGGGCAAACGTCCATATCTACCAATACACCCAGATTCGGATGATTCTTGATATAAGGACGAAGTTTTAAATATACTTGTTCCAATCCCATTACATCGTGTCGGTTATATTCTTCCATTTTATTTAATTGCTTTTGGCATCCATGAATACAATCCACCCAAAGTTGGAAATTCGTTTCAAGTTTTTGTTTTAATTTGAGATGTTTGGTTAGATAATCTTGCTTGTTTGATACAAAGGCAAATTCCTTCCGGGCGACCTTTAGCATATCGATGGACCGGAAAGGTGATGGCGGTTTAATGTCGTTATCTATAAAACGTGCATTCAATTTTCTTAAATCAAACCGGTCCCCATTGTGAGCAATTACAATGTCGGCTTCATCGAGTAGTTTCCAGATAGATTTTAAAATTCGCTTGTCATCTCTATTTATTGATTCATCCGGTGTAACTATATCAGAAACAACACTTTCATCGTATAGCCACTTTGCGGCCCACGATAAAACAAACCAAGATTTTTCCTCGCCATTCTCGTCCTTGATGATATTGGTATGCGGAATAAATTGCTTATAATCTATCTGCCACACATAAACTTCCATTGGTGCAGTTTCAATATCGAATAAAAGAATCTTTGGTAATTCCTGTTTCGGCGAATCTATCGGAGTTTGAAAGTGTTTTCCGCAACTATGGCAATACCATCTTTGTACGTTGCCTTCAAATGAAGGCGAATATCTTATACCTTTTTTTCTATTATGTGTCGAGGTGCATTTCGGACATATTGCTCTCATTGTTTTCCTTTGGTATGTGGTCAAAGTTCAAATGAAAATTAAATTCTTCTATCTCTGCATATTTTTCAGTTAATAAATCTAAATTTAAGAAGTGTGCTGCCCCCATAAAATAATAAATCCATCTTTTTTGTTTTCTGATATGAATAAAATGTGCCAACGCTTTTTTCCCGGTTGTCTTTTCATATACTACCATTGCCGATTGTGCGGATAATGGTATGATCTCATTAATCCAAAATGTTTCCCCGTTGAAATTGTTATCCCTGTTTACATTAGAAAACTTTTCAGCCGTTATTTCCGCTTCACGTTTTAGACTTATTGCTACTTGTTTATCCATAATTATCGGGGGGCGGTTTTCCGCCCCCCTGTTTTTTTGTTTAGTATAGTCTTACTTTTGGATTTCTGCGATAGTTAAAAATCGATTCAATCAGTATTTTGTAATGTTCTACCGTTGTTTGATCTGTCAACTTCCCGGATTGATAACCAAGTTTCTGAATAAATTCAGCATGGTCATATATCGGTTCATCAAACATATCAAGCATAGCATAAATAAACGTTCTTCGTTTATATCCATCATAGTACGGTTCAACCATTTCGATCTGTTCCGCCCATCGTTTTGCTTCTGACATTGTTTTAACCTTGAAACCGCCATTACGAAACAATTCTGATGTTTCTGCGTTGTTCCGTTTTCTTCCGGTTAACATCGCTTGACATTCCTTATGTCCGAATCCATAGCGTTGTTTAAAATCACGATAGATTTTATACTCTTTATTTCCGAGCCGGATATACCCATTCATAAAATCATCGGCGTTCCAGTTTTTTTGATTGGTGTTCAATCTGTGAACATCTTCCAATTCTAAACCGTCAACAACGATGTAATAAACGGGCAGTTCGTTTTCAAGCATAACCCTAAAACGGTGTTGACCGTCAATTATACGGTGATTTTCATTTACAACGATTGGATTTTGTATTTGTTTTTCAACCATTGAAGCACTTAATCGCCTTATGTTTAACGGGTTTACCATTCTATTTCCTTCAAGAAATGAGAATTTTCCGTAATCATGGGTCATCTTGACTTGATTTACTGTTTGCATTTTCTTTTCCTTGTTTTGTTTTTGATTATTAGCATCATGCTAATTCTTTTATAATAATTCATGGATTCCTTCGGCATTACAAACTAAAGCCAATCTCTCTCTTTGCTGTTTCTATCATAAGCGTTTCTCCATTTAATTCTGACAAATCGCACTCACCCGGCAGCTTTGGGATTTCGCCACCAGTCCATAAATCAGGAATTATAAAAAGGTCTTTCATTTTTCTCACTTGTTTATCAGAAATCCAACCATATTCCAGAAAATGAAAATGGATTGATTCAAAAAAAGAAGTATAACGGGATACGTCGTTTTCCCGATCATAATTATTCCAAAATGTCCACAAAACAGTTAGTCCATCGCAAGTCACAATATCAAAGACAGTAAGAGCATACACACCTTCTTTTTCTCGATATAGCCGAACCCTCTCATTGGCTTCAAAATCATAATTTTTAAGTTCATTGCGTATTAACATTTTTAATTTCCTTCAATAATTCTTGTAGTTCATAGTTCTTGAATTTTCGCACGGTCTTATACCGCCTGTGAAGTTCGTGATATTTTTCTTCTCCGAATTTCTGTCGATACCATTCGGAAAACGGGTACGGATCGAACTCGTGTTTAAAATTGCATGAAAGACATTGGCAATGATTATTCCCGTCAGCCGATACGTCCCACCTGGTTGAATATGCGATCCGTGAGAATAGATGTCCATTCGTGAGATTTTTTGGAGAGCCGCAAACGACACAGTATTCATCTCGGTTTCTGATGTATTCTGATACGGCTTTGTCAAGGTTTCTGACTAATGTTTTTCGGCTTGGTTTCTTTGGCATAATTCTTTAAGTCGCTTTCCGATGATATAGGGGATGTGCGGGACAACTGCGTTTCCGATACCTTTAAGTCTGTCCACCCGCTTGGGTATCCCATGAGCCACTCGACCCACGTCGGATTCAACTGACCAGAACCCACGACTGTCTGTAATGTTGCTCCGAATTTTACTCCCTTTGCTGATGTTCTGGAATTGTTTGATATGTTGATGCTCCCCGATTCCTTCCCCGTATGTGGTCCTCTTGGTGTTGCTGAAGGTGTCGGGAACATCCTGTAAATCACTTCTTCCCTCAAATTCCCCGACACTTTTCTTCCCGGTCGGCTTGGGTGATTTAGTCTTTTTTCTTTGTCCATCGGTGGCAGATAATCCATTGTGTTCGGGGTAGGCCACAATCCAAATCCGTTTCCTTCTGTGCCACGCACCCACATCGTCTGCTCCCACAATTTGCCATTCTGCACCATACCCGATTTCGGCAAGGTCGCTAATAACTCTGACCCCCCCCCGAATAGTGAGCATTGGGACATTCTCAATGAACGCGAATCTTGGTCGTAACTCGCTAATAACGCGGTGCAACTCTGTCCAAAGACCAGACCTTTCACCTTCTATCCCCGCACCTTTCCCGGCAACTGAAATGTCTTGGCAAGGAAAACCACCGCTAATAATGTCCACTTTTTCAAGATTATGTGAACCAACTTTACGAACATCGGTAAATTTTTTAGTATGAGGAAACCGGATTGAAAGAAGTTTCTGACAATAGTCGTCAATTTCGACTTGCCACCTGGTTTCGATACCCGCCCACTCAAAGCCAAGATCAATCCCGCCGATTCCGCTGAACAGACTTC
>Ga0208316_1000713_pt1 | contig 24573 bp, 41 predicted proteins | sample MalvireepMed_231_FD_184240 | JGI IMG/M metagenome (GOLD analysis project Ga0208316, IMG submission 184240) | Marine viral communities from the Global Malaspina Expedition - Malaspina viral metaG DeepMed_231 (SPAdes) (version 2) | ecosystem: Environmental > Aquatic > Marine > Oceanic | place... | reverse complement strand
GTGCATGGAGGAGAACAAAAACCCACACACCTGCCACCTTGCGACAAAGCCTACGCAGCTACCCGCTGCTCAAAGTCATCATACCTTATGAGACTTTTAAATGCCTTACCTCGCACCAAAGTTTGGACATCTTGCTCCTGTCGCAACGCACGGTTACCAACTTCAGCCCCCCGTAGGCTATCACGGTCAACGTGCGTACCATAATGGGTCAACGTGTTGTAAAGTGCGTACCCATTTCTGCCGATAGATGCACTGTAGTTATCCCACAGTCCCATCATACGGCCAAGCCACTTGTCGTTTGTCTTAATCTTAGTCTTGGTCTTGGTTAAGCAAAGGTTACGTGACAGAAAATGCTGTGCCAAATCCCTATCTATCTCTACCTTTCTCATGTGATTAAAGAGATGGGCGTCATCCTCTAACGCTACAGGCCACGTAGAAGCTACCTCACCAATCTTCTCAGGCTCTGTGTTTACCGTGTGCTTGAATTGAGCAGAAGTATTCTCTGCAATACGGGAGCAACCATTAGCACACCACAGACGCTTTATAAGAGCCGATACATCGTACTTCAAGGAGCCATCTACACTGTTACGAACTCGCATTTGCAAGGCAGTCTTCTCGCCTACAATACGATCGTAGTTGTAAGACTTGAGCGTAATGTCCGCATACATACGGGCACCATTGTTCATGATGTTCCACTTAATCTCTGCATCATCAAGATCAAGACCAGATGATTCCAAGCCATTGACCAGAGGTTCCCACAAATCAGCATACGGCGTGGGAGTGTTGCGAGACTTTACAATACCCAACACTTCATTGGTATCATCACGCACAACTTTTTGACCTATTCTCTTTGGAAGGTCATAACCATTGTGTTGAATAGGTACTAGTACTGGATTGAATTTTAATGCTTCGGGTAGTTCAAAGGTATTTAACATTTCACATTCTCCTTTTCATAGTGTTAAGAATACAATATCATAAACGCCTACAGATGTCAAACATATATTTTATTTTTTTAGGTATGTATGTCCTCCCAATTTTGCTGTGACTTTCATAGAGCCAGCCCAAGATGGTGTAACCTTATCGTGTGCATAGTAATGTGTAGCTCCATTAGCTTTGTCCTCTACTAATCCTACATATACAAGGTATGCAGCGATCACACTATCCTCCCAACCATCTGTGTTACTAATGTTATCGCTCCTGCCATCACAGTACCAGCTAAATTGGCACTTGTTTCTTACAGGATAATACACACGTTCCTCTGGATCAAGATCAGGGAGTTGCTTTGTCTTCCATGACTCTCGCTCCGGTCCCTCTGTGATCACAGAACATACATCCTCCGGGTACTGCTCACTGTCAACTCTGTTCATGACCACCTGTGCCGTAGCTAGTTTGTCATCAAACTTTTCACCACGAGCTTCCCAATAGGAGTTAAGCGCAAGGCAATACAAGTCCTCATGTATCTCATGCCTATTCTCTACAGATACCATTGCACTTGTGGCTGCTAACCCTGCTATAATGTTAAGCAACAGGGTTAGCGCAGACATAGATATTTCAAGCATACATATTCTCCTTCTTTCTACGGCGTTGCAGCTTCCTTAGCTGGGTCTTTTTCTTGTCTGTCCTCCGCTTAATAAATTTCTGCACTTCTTCTGGCGTAGTCTCTTTACGTACATAATCTCTGTTCTTCACAGTAACCTCCATATAAATAGTATCTAAGAACATAAGCCTATGTGGGTTGCAAGTGCAACATTATACAGACATCCACATAGTTGTCAAGCATTAATTTTACTCTTCGTCATAAAACTCATCTAGGCATTCCTGTATAGTCTTTTTGTCATAGCCCATCAGAGCCATATTTCTTGCAAAAGTCTTGTCGTCATGGCGTCCGTACTTCCACATCTGTACAAACCAATCTATCTTATGATCCCAAAACTCTTGCTGTGTAACTACAACAGTCATATTATTCTCCCTCACATATTGCAATAGTCTAGTATGTACTTACGAGCAAACGCTTTGTGGTTCTCACCGTACTCCTTCTCAACATTTTGTAGAATTTGTAACATAGACCAACCATTTTTATCCTGCATCAGTTCTTTGATACGGATAGTAATGATCTCTTCTGTAGTCCTAACATTAAGTCCATCATAATTCATTTTATTTCTCCTTGTTTTTACGCACTGCGTAAATCCAACCAGCCCAGCCATGCAATAAATGCATAGCTAGGCCAATTAGATTATGTTTTATACTGAATGGGTCACAAAGTCTTTCGTGCCTGCACGAGAGTTAATGCGGTATAGGTTCCAGAAAGGATTACCGAAGTACAAAGCTTGATGTCCATTACGTACCTTGATGAAGTTCTTTTTCTTTGTGACTTCAGACCCATACCCCTGCCACTTGTCTGTGGTACGGTTTATCGCAGGCTTTTCCCCGTTGTCTGCATAGTCTTGGAGCAAAGCCGCAACCTTTTCCTTTTCAGTTGGCACTACTTCTACTTTTGCGGGTACGAAAAACTCTATAATTTTTTTCCACATGCTAATTCTCCTCATCGGTTTTGATTTCATGTTTACGCATACGCCTGTACTCTTTACCACTCTTTACAATCTTCTGTTGGAACTTCCGTTGTGACAGTGTCTTAGCCACAGGGTTTCCGTAACGGTCTGTATTCCACTTGGGAATTTTTCTAGTTCTAGACATGCTCCTCCTTCCAAATTGTATCCAGCCAAAGGTAGGCATCCTCTGATAGAATAAAATCGTTTTCATCATACTCATAAATGATACCCTTGTCAAGCAAGGCATTCCACGTACCTGCTGTTTCATGCCTAGTCCAGCCGTTGTCTATTAGAACATCCGGCCATACCCATGTGAACGGGTCATCGTCCAGATCAATAGGTCGTTGCCCACCCATACCGTCTAAGCAACTCTGTACTAAGACAAGTGCGGCTCGTTCCTCATTCTGTGTAAGATTGAATGACGTGTTTGTTCCTCTAATGTCATGCCGGTTTCTCATGACTGTTCCTCCATGTTAAAGTAGTTAGTCCAATACAATTTGTACAGATACTGCATCTGCTGTGGGCTATAGTCATCTACAACCCACGGTAGATAGCCATTAAAGCATTCTCTCACCCGTGTGTCAATGTCCTGCTCAAACTCTGTGAGATTATCTGGCACGACCCGACGCCTTTCCATGATGCACGGTGCCTAACTGCCCAAAGTCAAAGCTATTCACATACCACGCCACGCCGTAGTGTGTATCTACAATTATATCCCCTACACTAATGCTGTGCATTGGGCCTACCCTTTCAATATGTTCCTCTGGCCCAATGTTTCCGATCTCAAATACTTCATCCAGATCGTCAGCCTTTATGTAGCAAGCTATGTCGTACATATCCCATGCTGCAACTATAGCTTCTCTCGTGGGTTGAAATATAGTGTTGCGCCGTAGTTCCTGTTCAGCATCTGAATGAGAACCCGTTGAGATTATTTGTAGTACTTTGTAGACAGCCATTAGTCGCACTCCTCGAATTTGTTTAGTATGAAAATTTGTATTCTTCTTTTACCTACAGTATGTTCCGAAAAGCCAGCAGGTATTGGCTTATTCCAACCTTGTTTACGAGCGGACGTTACGCTGGGAAATATCCCTGCTATGTGCATAATGTGTGCCATAGTCCATTCGTCCTCTAGACTACAACAATTTGTTGCTTTCTCAAATCCAAATATTTTCACGTTCTCCCATGCTATGCTAGGATGAATGAAATTGTATTCATTCTTCACCCTGTCATTGTTTATGGCAAAGCTAACGGGTTCTCTGCGTAGTTCTCTCAACTCTTTACCAGTTAACCCTTTAATTTGTTCACGAAGGGCCTGTTCAACATTTGAAAAGCCGCCACCTTTTTCTTCACCCATTGTTCTGTTCCCTCTCTAGTTTTTACGCACTGCGTAAATTTGTTGCTACAGCATCAGCCTTACGGGCACCTGTACCATGTGCAGGAAAGCCGACAAGTATTTTGCGCTGCTTCTTAGCACAGAGCATACAATCCAAACAAGACAAATCGTCCAAGTAAGTAGCAGGACATGGCCCGACAGGATTGCCAGCAGGTGTCTTCAAGTTTTTAATACGCACACGATACTCTGCAAGTGTCTCTGTCCACTCACCTTTTTCCTTTCTACGTCCCAACTCTTTAGGTAGCACGGTACACACAGGCCCAGCCTCTGTTTCCACAAGCTGGTCAGCATGAGCCATGTTATTACCCGACAGATTTACCGTGAAGTTTGACTGGTTTACCACAGTCAATACCTTGCGGTTATGCTCATTGTCAATGACATCATAGTGACAATAGGTAAAGCCGTCACGTTCGTCATTAGCGTCAGCAAGTTGATAGCACTTGCGTTCATCTAAATTCTTTTTATCTCCCGGCATGTCACCAGCTTGGTTGTGTCTCCATGATGCATCCGTAGCGAAGGTTCCAACATTAGCAATAAAGTCTTCCCAAGTACCGCCACGTTCACGTTTAGATACCTTGTCCCAATGCAGTTTCAATGGGCCATATTCCGCAAGGCAACCCCCTTCATTGTTATGATTAAACGGACAGGCATCTGGGCAGGTTGCTGCCTCACTGGTAGTGACAATCATTGGCCCAGTCTTCTTGTTACCGGACTTAGGTGTCGTATGTACTTGCGTCATTAGTTTAGCTCCCCCAACTATCCCCACAAATTGTTACGCTTGACTGCTCATTTTCTCTGCCGTCAAATACTAACTTGGCGAACTCTGTTAGATAGGCATCGTCAGCAGATTCTCCATCATTAGCTATCCACTCACCACCAGACCAATCAAGGGTTATGTACCCGTCACGAGTTTGTCCGGTAAACATGTCGAGTGTTTCAGCATCTTCTTTTGTTTCCACCAAAAAGCCACAAATTTCATAGGCAAGACAATCGCTATTAATTTTGAATAGTTTGGCATCTGTATAGCCACCACGAACATCCGCTCCACCATGAATTTGCAATAGAAGATAGTCGCCGTCATATACACCGTCATCGTACCAACTATCAAAATCAGGACTAGAAAGGTAGGTATATTGCAGCACTTGTGACAAACTGCTTTCCCCGTTGTAAGTATTGACCGCTCCTTTAATCATAAACTTGCGATCTAGTAACCAGCTTTCGCCGTCACGAGATAGGCCATAGGCATTGCCTTCCCAATCATTGACAGGCATTGCATTAAACTCCTCGCAAATATCGTCAATTTCTAGGCTATTACATAGGAAGTGATAGACATCAATCGTTGGGGAAAGATCATATCCCCATTTTTCAGAATGATATACTTCCAGCGTAGCACTGGGCGCAGCTTCCAGAGCCGCAACAGTCAGCCCTTGATTTTGTTGCCAGTTGCGACCACCTTCGCCGCCACTGTCAAGCATATGCGTTCCTGTATTTTCGGTCAACATGTTACAGATAGTTTGTTGTATAGTCACGATAGTTCTCCCAATTTTTACGCAGTGCGTAATTTCAATATAAATTAGTCGGATGTTCCATAATCAAGGCTACTAAGAGCAACGTCATACTCTTCAGCAAGTTCAACAGCCTCTTGTTTTAACTCGTTAATTTTTCGTACTACTTGGTTCCTAGCACGTTGCGTGTGCAACAGGCTAACATAGTTATTAGGTAATTGAGTAGCACTATCTATCATATCCATGATACGAACTACAGGAACATAAGTAAGTATATCTTCGGAGTAGCCGTCTTCCGGCCATACATCCTGCGTCAGCCACGCTCTAGCACGAAAAGCATCTTTGATTTCATCTGTCCAAGTTTCGTCTTCAACTTCGATAGAGTGGGTTTGATCTGTTTTCCAACAAGCTATCTCGACAGTGATTAGCTTATCGTCTTCGTCACGCATGGCAGAAGCGATATCGTGCCACTGCACACTAACGGTCAAGCCATTTTGCAATTCAGTTGTGAAACCATGATTTGCCATTGATTTAGTCTCCTAGTTATTACGCAGTGCGTAAATTTTATTTGAATTGTTTAGTTCCTGTATACCTGCCGTTGCAGGGCACAAGCAACAGATTGCCATCAGCCAGCATCTGCTGCACTTCTTCGTAGCTTTTACCCTTCAACATGGTTCGCGATATTGTCAATGGCCGACTATGACCATTGCTGCGATCAGGTGAGGGATGCACAGGCTTCTGTTCCTGCAAGCGATCCCAGTGCTTTGCAACTATACTAGTCATGCGTTGTATCCTTGCCTAGTTTTATGCTGTTGTGATCCTCGATGATTTTGAGAACTGATTTAATGCGTCTGAGCGACAAGTGAGGCACGGGAGGATCGATTTCAAGCGCATCGATTGCGTCTTCTAACAGAGGTGCTATCCGCACATTCAACAGATAGTATTTGCGGCCCAGCATTTCAGCCATTTCATGCCCTCTGTGGTGCCGCTCAATCTCTAACTGGTCTGACAGACTTTTGATGGTGTCTTTGAGTTTGCTAGACATAAGCTGTTTCCCTAGTTTTTACGCAGTGCGTAAATTTAGCATGTCAACATTTTTTGTTCGGCAGCTTGCCAACGCCGATACTCCGCATTAATCGCATCCGACTTGGCGTCGATCTTTTCCCGCCATTCAATTAGCGCATCCCACTTGAGGCTAGGCGCAGCGTTGATTTCTTCTACCGTCAGATAGTCTTGTTCTTCAGCCATCAGTATTTCTCCAGTAATTACGCAGTGCGTAAATTTGAATTTGTGATACTTATGTAACTACAACTGTAACTATACAGATAGTACCATAGGTAGATATAGATGTAAAGGGCTATTTTGGGTGGGGTGTTTGACCCTACCTCCTTCAACTTATCATAAAATACAAACAGTATTTACGCAGTGCGTAAAAAAGCACATACTCCTTCAACTTATCATAGACATCTACCCATAATTTTTACGCAGTGCGTAAATATGTACGCTCCTTCAACTTATCATAATCACATAAAAATAATTACGCAGTGCGTAAAAATTATGGCGCTCCTTCAACTTATCATTCACGTTCCTTCAACTTATCATACGGCATAAAAAAAATCAGAGCAAAAAATTTTTACGCAGTGCGTAAATAGCTATATCAATTCGATATATATCAATCCGATATATGCCAGTTCGATATATATCAATTCGATATAGTATTGAGCTATGCGTCTAGCGCATGACTATATTTACGCAGTGCGTAATTTTGCACAAAAAAAGAGCGGCCCGAAAGCCGCCCTAGTTTGTGGGATATTTTTTATATCAGAGTAGCATTGCCGCAATGGCCATTGCCGTGAAACAAATGCCAGACACGCCAATGGTAAACAAGGTGATCAATCCGAAAGCGAATATTAAATCGTTTATTAGCATTTCGCGTGATCTTAAAAAACGTGGTCCCATGATTTTTTTCCTCTTGATATTTACGCAGTGCGTAAAAAAATGGGGCGGCCCGAAAGCCGCCCCGTGATTGTGCAATTATGAAGCGGCCTTTAAAGCGGCTTCGGATTTCATACGCGCCTTTAATCCGGCCTTGATTTCGGCCTTGTAGTTATTGGCGTGTACTGTGTCGGCATTGCGTACCGTGTTTTCAACTGACCGCTCAAAAGCCGCCTTTTGATCATCATCTAATTCCGCGATGAAAGTCTTTACGGCATCGGTTGCGATCATGGCATCATAAGCCGCTTTGGCTTCGGCTGACAATTTAGCAAGCGGCTTGGCGGTCAAGGCCTGCAGCTTGCCGATTGAAGTCATACCGGCTTCGGTCAGAGCGTTTTTAATGCCGTCTATTGACTTGGCATCTTTTACCAGTGCTTTGACCTTAGGATGCTTTGCAATGGGCCGTTGCCGCTTGTAAGACGCGACAAAGCCGGAAGCTTTATCATTTGTCACGATAACGCCTTCGGCTTCCAGTGCGGCTTCGTAGGCCTTGGTGGCTTTGTTATTGAAAGCACCAAAGTCAGATAAGAAAGCGATCATGTAAATGACAGACGACATTGCCGAAGTCGCATACTGCGTTTTGGCTTCTTCGGCTTTGGCATGGTCAGTCATTGTGGCTTTCATTGCTTCGGCCATTGCTACGTTGTTTTGAAGTATCTTAGTCATTTTAATCCCCTTTCATGGGATTTGTGCCGCACCCTAATTGGTGCGGTATTGATCATCATAAGGCCGGATTAGATAAACACAATAAAAAATATACAATTAGCTGTATAAATGGCGGAATACTGCCAAATAATAAATTTACGCACTGCGTAAAAATGCCCTATTTTGTGGCTATTTTATGGGCAGGGTTACATGTTTTATTGTTTAAATTCAATAACTTAGTGGCATAGTTGGCGTGGTGTATATGGTAGTGTAGTGGCATGGCATAGGGTAGCACTACCTCAGCCATATGGCATGCCGGGGATATGTCGCTGCAATCGATGCATGGCACCCTGCAAACTGACACCATATCAGTTGGCCAAAAATAGCAGACAATGCCGACACAATATATATACCCATTTTTTTATTCTGCTAAGTCATTGATTTATAACGGATTTAGTATTCTGGCAGAATTGCGCCAAAAATGTGATAAGTCTGCAGATTTTCACACGGCCACGACAGGCCCCGGAGGTGTGGGCCACCCCACCCCGTTACGTTATTGTATACACGGGTTACAACAGATCAGGAAAATGAGTTGTTAACCACATCTACAACTGATAAAGTCGAGTATGTCAGCACAGTAATCCATATAGCGAAAAGGTCTGAGTAATGATACAGAAATATGAAATGGTCCTAGTTATAGAGAGACATAATACCATGTTTTCTATACCATGATTTTTTAATTTATAAAATATTACATTTTTTACTTGACAAGGGTAACTGTTTTGAGTATAATGTACATAGACTATGTAAACATAGACAATATTAAAAGAACATAAGCAAAGTTAAACATAGTATATGTAGCATAAGGAGTAAAATATATGCGATATCAATCTGTAGCAGAAAAATTAAGTATTTTCCATAACGCATTCAACTGTCCACAGAACAGAACATACAAAGGTAACACAATAGATGATGCTGAATTGCTTGTATTGCGTAAAAATCTTATAAAAGAAGAGGTAAATGAGGCTTTAGAAGCTATAGATACAAAAGATGCAGCTTCTGTACTTAAAGAACTTGTAGATGTAGTCGTTGTATGCATTGGCATGGCAGATACTTATGGTTGGGACTTTGATACTGCCTTTAATCGTGTCCATCACTCTAATATGTCCAAACTAGATGTTGCTGGCAAGCCTATTTATCGTGAAGATGGCAAGGTTTTGAAGTCTGAGAACTATAAACCTCCATATTTAGATGATTTAGTGTAATTTTTTACTTGACAATGAACAAAAAATCCTTAAAATGGTATAACGATTTGACTTTAGAAAAATGGTATCATAGTATGGCGAACTATGGAGAACGTATTCGCCTTCCACATCATGAAGTAGTTTATGTCCGTGCGGCCATCCGGGCTGCAACGGGCAAGATTTTTTCTTATGAACAAGTTTACAATGCACTGAAAGCAGAAGGCTGGAATAAGGATTAATAACTAAGTAAAGGGGACAAGTAAAGATGGCGGATAAGAAAAAAACAAGTAGAACGAAACCAAAAGACCGTATTGATACAGAAGCTTATAGGGATGTTGGTCTTATTCCAGCAGAATTTTATAATAAGAAGACTGGAAAATACATGGACATGAAAACTTTTTATACCTCTCATCGTAGTAAAGTCTTTGAAGGGGATCGTAAGAAAACTGAAAAATTTAGAAACTATCTTATAAACTTATATAAAAAAGATGGCATAGATACATCAGACGAAGAGTATTTAGATCGTATAGTAAAGGCTGAAAAGAAAGCTAGAATGAAAAAAGTTACTGGTCCTGAATTAACTACACCAAAATCTAAAAAGCGCAAAGGTGCAAAGGGCATGTTTGTAGGGCCATCTTATCGACATGGACATAAAGACCTTCGTAAGAGCGGAACATCTACAAGAATAAAATAAGGATTGAATATGGTAGGAATGTTATATGTCAGGCTTCTTGAATATGAAAATAAATTTTATGGAGAATATGATATGATGAAAAAGATTATGAAGTGGGTCATGCTTGTACCTGTTAAGATAGTTGAATGGATTATATGGCCTGTAGCTAAGGTACATTCGTGGCTTCGCAAATTATCTGATTGGTTACATGATGTCATGGACTAAAAGCATAATGTGTATGTATGCAGAATGGAAATGGCGAGTCCAGAATAATTATACTGGCAGATATATTAGAGCAGAAGCTTCGCAAAGAACGTGAGTTAACGTACTATGAAGCACAGCTTGCTCAACTTCTAAGTAGAATGCGGTATATTAAAAAAGAAATAGAAATAACCAATATGATCATAGAACTGGTAACAGAAGAGAAGATCATAGACATACAGGAATATTTAAGTAAAAGGAGACATTAATATGGCATGTGGTTGTGATAATTGTACTAACCCGGAATGTAACTGTGCGGATTCTTCGTGCACTTGTGAAAATTGTTCTTGTGACTGTAGTACTTCAGATAAAGGAGAGTAGGTGATGGCTGAAACAACACAAGATACGAGTATGACAATTTCACAGATGCGTGATTTTATTGTGGACAAAGGGCGTGTTGGTGCTAATACTGTAGCAGGACTTACAGACGCACAGGTAAAAGCAGCGGTTAAAAAAATAATGCAAGATATAGAAAAATCCGTTCCAGCAACTCGCGCAACAACCCCTCCTGTAACTAGTAGGAATAAAGGTGGTCCTATACAAAAACGCCCACAGATGATGCATGGTGGTGCTTACAAGGGCAAGAAACATGCTTATACTGCAGGTGGCTCTGTAAATAATCTGAAGATAATGAAGAAGTGATATGGCTGGGCCAGTAGGACCATTAATGTATGGAATTTTTGCTGCTGCTGCAGCAGGTGCACGTACAGGAGCAGCATTGCGACATGTACTTATTAAACTTGGAACTAAAGCAGCGGACACTGCAACTAAACAAGGTAGGCTAGTCAAGAAAATAGATATGAGTATCAAGAAACATGCTTCCAAGGAGGGTAAAGAATCACTGCAGAAACGATATAACCTACCTCCTATGTCTGCCAGAACTGCAAAAGCCATACAAGCGGCAGGCTTTGCAACTATTGCTGGAAAAGCTGCCGAACGTGTCTATGACGCAGAAAAGAAGAAAAGAAGCCAGATTGCTGCTAAGAAAAAAACAGGACACACAGATCACCGCACAGGCGGTATGTTTTATAAAAGTGGGAGAAAGTAGTATGCCTGCTAAAAAGAAAAAAGCGGGACACACAGACTATCGCACAGGCGGTATGTTTTACCCTAAATTTGATGCGGGAGGTGTAAACGTAGCTGCAGATTTGGAAGCAGATAGAAAAAAATTTGAGACACAAAAAGCAAGAGATCAAAAAAAATTAGAACAATGGGCAAGAACACATGGATTACCTTCTTGGGCCGATGTACCTCCTACGCATAAAGGTGCTGTGAAGGATAATCTTGGAGTCCCTCGCAATAACACATTTGCCAATTGGTTAAAGGTACGAGGAAAGAGTTTGCCTGTAAAAAAATAATAGGAGCTACAGATACCATGCCAATAGTTGAATTTCCGTATACCAAAGAAGGTGAAAAGAATGCCCGTGCTGCTGCCCGTATGCATGGCGGCAAATATATATCAGATAAAAAAGGTAAGGGCAAAGGCAAAGGTATTGGTGTAATGATTGCTGTAGGTCCAGTTAAAAAGAAATCCCCCGCTAGGAGAACTCGCAAAAAGGCGTAGTCCTTATGAATAGAAAACAGCGAAGATCAAAAGATAATAAGACAAAAAATAAAAAACAAAAAGAATATAGTCCTTTAGATAATTCTAACGACCAGCCTTTTAAAGAACATATGCTTCATATGAAAGAAGCACATGACATAGGGCAGCTTCTATGGCTATTGAATACTGGCAGGTTGATTCTTCCCCATCATGACCATCCAGAGGGTGCTCTTAATTTAAAATTACCCTTTGAGGAAATAGAAGAGAATTACTATAAGACAAATCCAAATATTGTAGTTATAGATGACTTCATGAATTTGGAAGCCTTGCAAAAACTTAAAAAGTATTGCTTGGAGTTTCCTTTTTGGAATACTATATATGGCAGAGGATACTTAGGTGCATTCAGAGAGAATGGCTTTTCTCCTCAAACCCTATCTACACTGTCTTATGAAATGGTAAAGTATTTACCTAAGATATTTGATGACACAAATAAAAGAAATCTATCCCAGATGTGGGCATTTAAGTATGAGTCCAAATGTCCCGGCATTGATATACATGCAGACTTTGCTGCTGTCAATGTGAATTTTTGGATTACACCTACTGAAGCTAATAAAGACTATGACGAAGAAAGAGAGGTAGGTAAGACAGGAGGTATGTGGATTTGGGATACGGGTGCTCCTCCTGACTGGGACTTTACTCGTTACAATGGTGACGATAAGAATGAAGTAATAAAGTTTTTAGAAGAAAAAAATTCTAATGCGGTATATATACCTTATAAATATAATCGGTGTGTTATGTTCGATTCCAACTTGTTTCATAAAACGGCAGATGTAAATTTTCTTCCCGGTTTTGATAACAAAAGAATAAATGTAACCATGCTGTTTGGACAACGTGAAAATACTGGAGTGGAACCTCAAGACATGATACAAGCCGCCGAATTAAGGAAATCTACATCTAAGCCTGTTTTAGATATGTTTAAGTATGATACGGATCGTCTAAAAGACGACGCAGTTATTTAGTACTATGACCCTAAAACCAGAGACAATAGATGATTTAAGTGTAGGAGGAGGATTGTTTACTTCTATTTGGAATTTTATTATAGGCGGTGATTTAAATATGATCATTGCTGCGCTCGTAGGTGTACTATCTCTTGTAGTGCTTTATCAGAGATATAAACTTAACAGGCGTGAAATTAACTCTGTGGACAAAGAATGAAATACGCAAGTGTATCTTTTTTGTGGACAGAGTTAATGTGTAAGTGTGGTTGTGGAAATAGATTTATTCAAAAGGAAGCTATAGATAAACTACAAAAGACACGGGATATAATGCAAGCACCTCTAATTATCAATAGTGCAGCAAGATGCCCATTACATAATGTAAAGGTAGGTGGCGCACCTAGAAGTCAACATAGAGCTACAAGAGCTACTCCTTCTACCGCTTTTGATATTTCTTTACATGGACTAAATAAAGAAGACTTAATTGAAGCAGCAAAGTTTGCGGGGTTCAAAGGGTTTGGAATAAACTACAATAGTTTTTTACATGTAGATAATAGAAAATTTTCAGCGGTCTGGTAAGGGAGATATACTATGTTAGATATAATTGCTTCTGTATTAACTGGTGGTGCTACAGGTATTATTGGTAGTGCCATAGGAACAGTAGGTCGATTTTTAGAAAAGAAACAAGAACTAAAACAAATGAAACTTGAGTTTGATCAAGAGCTACAGCTTCAGGAGTTACAAATTACAGCAAGAAAAGATGAGCTTGAGAGTGAGCAAGCTATTGTACAGGTACAGGCAGATTCAGATATTAAGACAGCTTCATATGCTCATGATGCTTCCTATGGAATAGCTACGCCCATTATAGCTTCTATACTAAGATTTGTACGTCCTGTTCTTACTTTTGGTTTATTGGGCTTTTCTGGTTATATCTTTTTCAGTGTGCAGAGTGATCCCACCATTGTTCGTGAATTATCAAATCAGATTATGTTCTTAACGACAACGGCAGTAGCTTGGTGGTTTGGTGATAGGAGCTTACGCAAGTGAGAGAACTTACAACAAAACAACAGACGTTTCTTCAAGTATTGTTTGATGAAGCTGATGGCGATTATACAAAAGCTAAACGTCTTGCTGGTTATAGTGAGACTACAGGTGCTTCAGAAGTTCTTCGTTCTGTCAAGGATGAGGTTTTAGAACTTACCAAGGAATACATGGCAATGAATGCTCCACGGGCAGCTAGAGCTATGGTAAATGTTTTGGAGAGGCCATCTGAATTAGGAAATCAACATAGATTAAATGCAGCCAAAGAACTTCTAGATCGTATTGGCATTCATAAAACAGATAAGGTGGAAGTATCTACACCTAATGGTATTATGCTTTTACCGCCAAAGGATACGGCTCATGGCATATAAAAAAGGAGATTATGCCAAATACCATAAAAGTCCTCGTATGAAAACTGAACGTGCATTAAGAAATAAAAATAGAAAAAGCTTGCAACGAGGAGGAAAAGTAAGAAAAGGAGATGGAATGCACGTTGACCATAGAGATGGAAATCCAAGAAATAATAGTCGTAGTAATTTAAGAGTTGTACCTGCACGAAGAAATAGAAAAAAACAATAATGTTAAACGTAGGCTACTTTAAAATGCCTGATCCCGTAGGGCTAAAAGAGGACAGTGAATGGTTGGAGATACCAAGAATAAGTAGAACAATTCCTTTTGGTTATAAATTACATGAAGAAGATCAAGACCTTTTAGTTCCTATTATTGAAGAACTGGAAGCTCTTGAATTAGCAAAAGAGTATTTACAAGAGTACTCATATAGAGATGTTTCAAGGTGGTTAAGTGACAGAACAGGACGAGAAATTTCCCATATTGGCCTCAGAAAGCGAATCCGAATCGAAAAGAAACGGAAGAGTAAAGCAGCTACATATAAAACATGGCTTACAAAGTACCAAAAAGCCCTCGAAAAACTTGAAGAAATTGAGAGCAAACGTACAGGAGCGAAAAAAGAAAAACAAGGAAGAGACGAAGCCAGAGCCTGAAACTATTATAGAGGAAACTGGGGAATTAACATTTGAAGAAAAACACAATGTTCTGTTTAAGCCTAATGAGGGACCACAGACAGATTTTTTAGCGGCATCAGAACGCGAAGTATTATATGGTGGTGCGGCAGGAGGAGGAAAGAGTTATGCCATGTTGGCAGACCCCCTGCGCTATTTGGCACACCCACAATTTTCGGGTCTACTTTTGCGTAGAACCACAGAAGAATTAAGGGAGTTAGTTTGGAAATCACAGGAGCTATACCCCAAGATTATTCCCGGCATAAAGTGGTCGGAACGAAAGATGCAGTGGACCTCCCCTGCAGGTGGACGTTTGTGGCTGTCATATCTAGATAGAGATGATGACGTACTCCGCTATCAAGGGTTGTCCTTTTGTTGGATAGGATTTGACGAACTTACGCAATGGCCCACAGGATTTGCGTGGGATTATCTTCGTTCTCGTTTGAGGTCTACTGCACCTGAATTACCTGTGTACATGAGAGCTACGACAAATCCCGGTGGTGCAGGACATGTATGGGTAAAGAAATATTTTGTTGATCCGGCCCCTGCAGGACATCAATTTTGGGCTACGGATGCAAGTGGTGATACCTTAATATATCCGAAAGGACATACCAAAGAAGGCCAGCCACTATTCCAAAGAAAATTTATTCCTGCTAAATTGTTTGATAATCCATATCTCGCTAAGACGGGAGATTATGAGACAATGCTTTTATCGTTGCCAGAAAGTCAGCGTAAAAGACTTCTAGAAGGTAATTGGGACGTAGCAGAAGGTGCAGCATTTCCAGAATTTGATAGAAATATACATGTCACTGAACCATTTTCTATTCCGAAGAATTGGCCCAAATTTAGAGCCTGTGATTATGGCTATGGTTCTTATAGTGCTGTTCTTTGGTTTGCCGTTGCGCCAGATGGTCAATTAATTGTTTATAGAGAATTGTATGTATCAAAAGTATTAGCTAAAGATTTAGCAAATAAAGTCTTGCATTTGGAAGAAGAAGATGGTACAATTCTTTATGGGGTTTTAGATAGTTCTTGTTGGCATAAACGAGGAGATACAGGTCCAAGTCTTGCAGAACAGATGGTATTACAGGGATGTAGATGGCGACCTAGTGATAGAAGTGCAGGAAGTCGTATTGCAGGTAAGAACGAAGTGCATAGAAGGTTACAAATTCAAGAAGATGTAGATGAAGATAACACGCCCGGAATGGTAGTTTTTCATAGTTGTATTAATCTTGTTTCTCAATTACCTTCTATTCCTCTTGATCCTAAAAATCCTGAAGATGTAAATACCAAATCAGAAGACCATTTATATGATGCATTACGTTACGGTGTAATGAGTAGGCCCCGAAAAGGAATATTTGATTTCACTATAGAGAGTATGTCAGATAGGTATATTCCATCTGATGCAACCTTTGGATATTAAAATATGGCAGATGAAAATTTTGAAGACGTAAATCCTTTAGCTTTAGATGAGAAAACAGATGATATTGAACTTTCTTCTTTAATTTCTTTTATTGAAGATCGTTTTAAAAGGTCTAAAGATTGGCGTAGATTTGACGAAGAACGATGGTTGCAATCATATCGTAACTATAGGGGTCTATATGGACCCGATGTACAATTCACAGAAGCAGAGCGTTCTCGTGTATTTATAAAAGTTACTAAAACCAAAGTTCTTGCAGCCTACGGGCAAATTACTGACGTACTATTTGCCAGACAAAAATTTCCTATTAGCATTGAACCTACAACTTTACCGGAAGGTGTAACGGAAGCAGTACATTTTGATCCTAATGTTCCTCCTGAACAGGCAGAAGAACAAGAAGAACAGAGTCCATATGGTTTTCCCGGTGATGGTCAAGACCTAGAGGCAGGTGAGACACTTGCTAGTCTACAGGAAAAGAAACTTAATCTTGGACCCTTAGAAGAAAAGCTTTCTGAAGTTGAAGGACTAGTAGAAGGTGAAGGTCTTACGCCATCTGCTGTGACTTTCCATCCTGCTATGGTAGCTGCAAAGAAGATGGAAAAGCAAATAATGGATCAGCTTGAAGAGTCTGGTGCTAGTAAACATCTTAGGTCTGCTACATTTGAATGTTCGTTATTTGGAACAGGAATTATTAAAGGACCGTTTGCTGTAGATAAAGAATATGCAAATTGGAGTGATGAAGGAGAATATAATCCTACGATTAAAACTGTTCCACAAGTAAAGCATGTATCTTGCTGGGATTTGTATCCTGATCCAGATGCCAGTAATATGGATGATGCTACCTATATTATTGAGCGGCATAAATTGTCCAGATCACAGTTAAGAGAACTTAAAGATCGTCCGTATTTCCGTAAAGAAGCCATTGATCGTTGTATAGATATGGGCGAAGTTTATACGAGTGAGTATTGGGAAGATGATTTAAAAGATTACTATTTGAATGATCATCCCGAAAGATATCAAGTCCTTGAGTATTGGGGATTGATGGATGCGGACATTGCTAAAGAATATGGTATTGATCTACCAAAAGAATTTAAAAATTCTGAACAGTTACAAGTTAATTGTTGGGTATGTAATAATTATATTTTAAGATTAGTTATCAATCCGTTTAAGCCTGCGCGTATTCCCTACTATGCTGTACCCTATGAACTCAACCCCTATAGTTTCTTTGGTATTGGTTTGGCAGAGAACATGGATGATACGCAGACCCTTATGAATGGCTTCATGAGAATGGCAGTAGATAATGCTGTGCTTAGTGGTAATCTACTTATTGAAGTAGATGAAACAAATCTTGTTCCGGGCCAAGACTTACAGGTTTATCCGGGTAAAGTTTTCAGGCGGCAGGGTGGTGCTCCCGGCCAAGCTATATTTGGAACAAAGTTTCCAAACGTAAGTAATGAGAATATGCAATTGTTTGACAAGGCCCGTCAGCTTTCTGATGAAGCTACGGGTCTTCCTAGTTTTGCACATGGTCAAACAGGTGTAGCAGGTACAGGCAGAACAGCGGCAGGTATTTCTATGTTAATGGGTGCTGCTGCTGGCAGTATTAAGACAGTAGTCAAGAATTTTGATGATTATCTTTTGCGCCCATTAGGAGAATCTTTCTTTGGCTTTAATATGCAATTTAATTTTGATGCAGATATTAAGGGTGACCTTGAAATTAAAGCTAGAGGAACAGAAAGTCTTATGGCTAATGAAGTTCGTAGCCAAAGACTGTTGCAATTCTTGCAGGTTGTATCTAATCCTGCGCTTGCCCCGTTTGCTAAGTTTACTTCTATTATTCGCGAGATTGCAAATTCAATGGGACTTGATCCAGAGAAAGTTTGTAATACTCCTGAAGAGGCAATGCGTCAAGCTAAAATTCTTCAGCAACAGCAGCCTACACCACCTCCGGGTACGCCACAACAGCCACAAGCTCCGGGCTTAAACCCAAATGATTTGCAAGGTGGCGGTGCAGGTAATATTGGCGTAGGAGCAGCAGCTACACCTATGGAGGATCAATTTAGTGGAACAGAACAACAACCACAACAACCACAACCACAGCCTACTCAGCAAGCTCAAGGTAATGGTCAACAACAAGCGTCAATGGGACGCCTTCAGTAACTATATTGATTGGACTATTGTACAACAGCAAGCAAGTTTAGAACAAAATACAGATACGGTACAAATACACAGAGCACAAGGAGCTATAGGTATTTTGCGTAAGTTAAAACAATTGAGAGATGAGGCAAATTCAATTGGCTAAATTAAAAAGGTGGAACAAAAATGGCGATTAGAGAAGAACTGTACGATGATACAGGCGCACAAATGGAACTTGCCGGTCTTGTATCAGAACCTACGGATACTGATCCTGTAAGTGGCAATGAAATACCTGTAGGTGCCACTGCAGAAGGTGTTCGTGATGACCAGACTGCATCTATTAGTCCCGGTGAATTTGTAATACCAGATTATGCTGTACGATATCATGGTTTAGATTTTTATGTAGAGTCTATGCAAAAAGCAAAACAAGGATTAGATCAAATGCAAGATATGGGTCTTGTAGGCAATCCCGATGAACAAACAATGCCAGAGGAAACCCCATTGCCTAGTATGGAAGAAGAAGGAATGCCTCCACAAGAAGCAGGTGCAGAACAAGTTATGAGTGATACAGGTGAGCCAATGAGTGATGTTAAATTTCAAGCAGGCGGTATGATGATTAGCGATACTGGTGAACCATTAGATCAACAACGAACACGCTCTGTTCAGCCTGCAAGACCTGTGCGTCTTGCACAAGAAACAGAAGGAATGGAAAATTTATCTGTATCAGAAAAAGAAGCATTCCAATTAGTACTGCAGCAACAACAACAACAACCAGAACAGCGGCAAGAATTTCAAACAGGTGGTCTTGCTACTGTACCTATTTATAGTCCTACTCAACAGGCTACTACTGCTCCTCCCCTTGCTCCTCCTCCAGTTCAACCTATACGACCTATTAGTACACAGCCTGTACCCATTACTGGTCCTGCTATTCAACAGCCTGCAGCACCGTTATTAACGCAATACCAACAAGGGTATTATGTAGAAACGGGAGGTGGATACTATAGATATCAAGGTCCACCGGGAACTATGACAACTCAACAGGTTTTTACGCGAGATCAACTTCCTTCTGGCGCTGTCATAGCTCCTGCAGGCACTAAGTATTCAGATGTTTGGGGCACAACCCCCGGACAAGGATTTAGTAAGCAATCTCAGTATTTAGCTCTTCAAGGTTCTGCAGCAGGACAGCCCGGAGGATATAAAGTTGAAGCCTATAAAGATGCACAGGGAAATATTGTATATTTAACTACTGTTGGTGGGAAAGTTCAAGGGGGCATTCCTCCGGGGTATACTAAAGCAAGTCAAGCAGATTTGGGTTTTGGTGCACCACGGCAAGAGCCAAAACAAGCTGCTACTATTACACAACAACGTGAACCCAGACCAACTGGTCCTGATGGTTTTGATCCTTCGGGTATAGGAGAATTTGGGCAAGTAGGTCCAGATACAGGCATGATGGGTACTGCTGCAAGTAGTATTTCCGATATATCATATAGCGATTATGATTCAGCCGCTGAAGCGGGAATGAATGCTGCATTAGCAGCACATGGTATTGAACAAGAGAGCGGCCTTGCCACTATAGGAAAAGGTCTTCTAACTAGTAGTATACCTGTACTTGGTCCAGCAGTTGGTGCACTTATGGGAATGGCAAAAAATAAAGCACAACCTACTATGGCATATGCCCAGAATTTTGCTTTTGCTAATAATGATATTACAAACACACATGGCGTAGGTAACTATGCTAAAGGTGCTGTTTATAGCCTTGCTACTCCACTAGGTTTAAAGATTACAGTTACAAATTCTAACTTAGGTGTAGATGGCGTTCAGGCTGATCAAGCTATATCCCTTGGTATAGACCCAAACCTTGAAGACTTTGATCCTGCGAATTTTTACTCCGACCATGATAAATCTTCGCCAACGTATGGAAAGGTAATAGGATATAACTTAGGATTTGATGCGGAGCTTGGTTTCGCACCAACTAGTACTCTATTTAGTCCTTTTGCAGGTTTTGGAACTGGTGCAGGTACAGCAGGCGAAGGTGGATCATATAACAGCTCAGGAGGATTTACAACAGATAGTAATATCTCGACCGCAACGGGAACAGTAAATTCCTTTAACAATGCAACGCCAAATATTCAAGCTACTATAAGTGCAATTAGAGGTGAAAATAATATTAATTCTATAGATAAAAGTGCAGTTAACGTAAAATTCAGTAATGAGCAGGACCTCGCGGCTAAGAATGCTGTTAAGGTTTTAGGTAATTTAAGGGCTATGCAACTTGCAGAAGATAAGGATAAAAAGTCTAGACAAACTAAGACTATAGCACCCGTGAAAAAAGCGATCCCGGTTACAAGGGCAAGTTTCAGATCAGATGAATTTTCCATTCCACCGGCTGCTCAGCCCACGGCTCGTGGCTTGGCAATGGGGGCAAGGGGGGTGTCTGGGACAGCAAGTGCCGTCGGCGGCGGCGTCGGTCCTCCCGGCGGCTATGGCGGTGGTGATCCCGGTGATCCCGGCGGTCCCGGCGGCACACATATATGTACTGCAACACATTCTTTAGGATTAATTACAACTCCACATTTTAAATCTCTTAGAAAGTATGGCATAGATTTAAGGAGAAATGATCCATATCTAATGAAAGCATACGATATGTTTGGGCCGATACTAGCACGATATGTAAATAAAAATAAAGGCACCAAATACATAGCTAAATTTTTAACAGAGTATTATAGAGATATTGTTAATAATAAACCTCTTAATACTAAACAAAAGATATTTAAAATTATTTCTAATTATATACTAAGACCTACTTATAGGACAGTTGGATGGATTTCAGTAAAGCTATAAAGATTGTTGAATCCAGTATTTTTAAGACACAGCTTACATATGTACTAAACATTATAATTTCTTTATTATTTATAGCTGTGCAAGGTATGACTTTGCCTAATTTGGCTATAGTATTATCCCTATTTTTTATGATGAATTGTTTGGGCATTACTGTGACATACCACAGATATTGGACACATGGTAGTTTTGCATTTAAATACAAATGGTTAGAAAAATTATGTACTTTATGTGGTATTTTATCTGGTTCTGGTTCTAGTATAGGTTGGGTAAATATTCACAGACAACATCATGCTCATTCAGATACAGAACTTGATCCACATTCTGCCGAAAAAGGATTCTTTAAAAAATTTAAATACCATATTTTAATGCCGCAACAATTACTTAAATTAGATTATAGTGTAGAATCAGGCTCTAAATATATAAGAAGGTTATTAAGAAATAGATTTTTAATAAAAACGCACCAATTATATTATTTAATAATTATAGCATACTGTTTATTTTTAAGTTTAACATTTGGTTTGTCAGGGTTAGTGTTGGGATTTTGTATGCCATCTGCTTTAACTGTATTTGCTCAGATTTTAACCAACTTTGCCAATCATAAAAATAAAAATACATACGAACCAGTCAATGTTTGGTGGATGAATATACTATCCTTTGGCGATGGCTGGCATAAAAATCATCATGATGATCAGAGTAATTACACTACAAAAACAAAATGGTTTGAATTAGATATATCAGGTTTGGTAATTAAACATTGTTTAAGGAAGGCTTAAATCATGTCAATAAGAGAAGAAATCATGGGGCAATTACATGCAGGAATGCTTGAACGCTTTACAAATTTATCTGATGAAGAAAGAGATATTATGAGAGCTAATAAAGGAACTCCCTATGAAAGAGTATTACGAAAAGTTATTGGCGAAGAAATTTTAGGCGGTCTAAATACAAGAGCCGAAAATAAAGTAGTTCGTAATCGTGGGTTGGCGACACGTTAAATTTATGCCAATTAGCTGGCTACTCATCCCCTGTGTATATAACACGGCTACGGTGGCCCCAGTAAAGGAGAAGTAATATGGCAGATGCAATTGGAACTGTAGAACCTGTAAAGAAAGTTATGGGTATTGTAGACAAAAAGTATGCTAATCGTAAAAGTTTAGAAGATGAAGAAAAAGAACTTGAAGAGCTTATTAAACAACAAACTGAAGAATTAGAAGCTACAGAACAACAAGTAGCAGAAGAAGATGAGGAACGGGAAGTACCCGATGATCCTGAAGAGAAAACTTTTAAGAAACGATATGGTGATTTACGCAGACATTCTCAAAAACAAAAGCAAGAGCATGATGAAAAAATCATAAGCTTGCAGAAACAACTGGATGAAGTAACGAAAACCCAGATTCAACTTCCAAAATCTGAAGAAGAGCTTGAAGAATGGGCTAAAGAATATCCAGATGTATCTGCTGTAATTGAAACAATTGCAATTAAAAAGTCAAGAGAACAGGCAAAGGAAATAGAAACTAGATTAGCGGAAATTGATGACTTACAATCTTCTGCTAAAAGAGAAAAAGCGGAAGCTGAACTATTATCTTTTCATCCTGACTTTGATGACATTAGATCAAGTGATGATTTTCATGAGTGGGCAGAGGAACAACCAAAATGGGTACAGGACGCTCTTTATGAGAATGAAACAGATGCTAGATCAGCCGCAAGAGCAATTGATCTTTACAAAGGTGATCGTGGAATAGAGGAAGAAACCAAGAAAAAGCCCTCTAAATCCAATAAATCTGCTGCATCTTTAGTAGATACAAAATCTCAAAAATCATTGCCTGAAACAAGTGGTGATAGTAAGAAGTGGAAAGAGTCTGTAGTTGAAGCAATGTCTGCCGATGAATATGAAAAAAATTCAGAAAGCATTATGGACTCTCTTCGATCTGGAGATTTTATCTACGATATAAGTGGAAATGCGAGATAAATCAATTTTTTACTTGACAAAAGATAAGTTTTAGTTAAAATGGTATGTGATTAAAATTAGGCCCATTTATATGCAACCCTAATTTATATAGTAAAACTTTTTAGTAACCCTGTAAAAAGGCCGATGGTAGGCTGATCCCCTATTTATCCCACCCCTAATTTACTGGCCCTACGAAGTTATGTCCTGAAGTATGACATATTCTGTGTTATGCTTGTGGGCCTTGTTGCCCACTTGATACGAGAAAAAGGAGAGATAAAATGGCTTTTACTCGTGCTGCAGGGTATAACAGTTTGCCTAATGGCAATTTTAGCCCTGTAATTTACTCTAAACAGACTCAACTTGCTTTCCGTAAGTCGTCTGTTGTTGAGGACATCACCAATAATGATTACTTTGGTGAAATCGCTAACTTTGGCGATACTGTCCGAATCATTAAAGAGCCAGAGATCACGGTCAAAGAATATGCCCGTGGTTTGCAAGTTACTCCACAAGACCTTGATGACGAAGATTTTAGCCTTGTCGTAGACAAGTCAAATTACTTTGCTTTCAAGGTAGATGACATTGAAGAAGCACATTCTCATGTGAATTTTCAGTCGATGGCATCTGATCGTGCAGGTTATCGCTTGAAAGATCAGTATGACATGGAAGTTTTGGGTTACCTTTCAGGTTTTGCCCAGTCTTCACTTAGCTCTGTAGCCAGTACCGCTAATACTACGGTATCTGGAAGCAAGGCTGTTTCGACTGCTGGTTCAAATGAGTTGCTTTCTGCAATGCAGTTGAAGAAGGGTGATTTTGGTAGCATCACCACGACTTCGGCGGGTACGCATTCAATTCCGCTTGCCCCCCGTCTTCCCGGTGCTAGTGCTCTTCCGACTGCTACGGCATCTCCAAATATGGTTGTGGCTAGAATGGGTCGTTTGTTGGACACGCAGTTTGTGGACAAAGACGGTCGTTGGCTTGTTATATCGCCTCACTTCATGGAAGTTCTAATGGACGAAGACTCACGTTTTCTAAATTCAGACTTCGGTGAATCTGGTGCGCTTAGAAATGGGCTGGCTCTAAACAACTATTATGGCTTTAGGGTGTATGTTTCCAACAATCTACCTTCAGTAGGTACTGGTCCCGGTACAAGTGGTACTGCTAACCAGAACTCTAACTATGGTATTATTGTTGCGGGTCATGCTTCCGCTATTGCCACCGCAAGCCAGATCACGAAAACGGAATCGTATCGTGATCCTGATAGCTTTGCTGATATCGTGCGTGGTATGCACCTCTATGGTCGTAAAATTCTTCGGCCAGAAGCGGTTGTCAATGCCAAGTATAACGTAGCATAAGGAGGGGACGTTATGG
>Ga0208316_1000712_pt1 | contig 24581 bp, 21 predicted proteins | sample MalvireepMed_231_FD_184240 | JGI IMG/M metagenome (GOLD analysis project Ga0208316, IMG submission 184240) | Marine viral communities from the Global Malaspina Expedition - Malaspina viral metaG DeepMed_231 (SPAdes) (version 2) | ecosystem: Environmental > Aquatic > Marine > Oceanic | place... | reverse complement strand
ACATTGACTCGATCAATTCCGTAGATGAATTCTTTTTAGAGACAGAAAACAAGCACAGTAGGAAATAAAATTTATTTGTAGTTGTTAGATCTAACAATGACTTACCTAGTTGAAAGCTTTGACTTGATTGCTCCAAAGAGACTTTTGAATAAAATAAAGATGCAAGCTCCTCTAATTCAACTTCTGAGGCGTTTTCGTTAAATGCAAATGCAAAAATCACTTTGATAAAATCACTTAAAGATTTCATTTCATTAATTGTCAAATTAAGGTAGTTCAATATTTCTTCTGTTACTTTTACTGAAGAACAATTTGAAGCAGATGAAATTGCAGAAATAAAGTGGGCTGGACGTATATTCTCAAAGGTTATTTCACAATTATAATTAACTACCAAATATGCCAAATGTTCTGAAACAACATCTGAATATGTAAGCTTAGATTCAATTTGGTTTACCAACTCGATTAATGCGTGCCTGTTTCCTTTTGAACTCTCCAACAAGTTTATAATACAAGATGTCAAAACTTCTGATTGTAAAATTCCGTATCTCTGAATCTTTAAAATCTCTTTGCGACCGTCTTCTAACTCTAAAGCAAAGTTAAAAAGGTTCTTAAACAAGCTTCCTCTACCTTTTTCGTTTGATAGCGCAGGCCCCACTAAATCCATTTTCAGGTCTTCTACTTCTTTAACACCCTCTAAATGTGAAAAGATAAATGAAAGATCATCTTGACATGTGTCTGACTGTATGAGAGCTACAAATTCATTAAAAGCGAGATCCTTTTGTTTGTCTGTAGAAGTGGCGAAGTGTTTTGATATCTGATCAACCGCATATTTTGATTGAGATCGATACTTATCAAAATCGTCATAAAAGTTTGAGATTTTTGAAATAGTAGTTTTGTCATCATTGATTTCGAGTCCCAGTAAGGCTAGTTTGCTCTTTAATGACTCAAGTTGGAGAATAGCTTCTTCATGTGATTTAGTTACAAAGAAAATGTCATCAACGTATCTTTGATATAGATACACATCACTTTTTTGTAGGCTTGATTGAAATTCATTATCAAGCCCAGCAAGATAGAGTTCAGCAAGAAAGCGCGCATAAGCCGGCCCTTGCGGTAGTCCTTTACTCTCCCCCATAATTTCCACAGAAATCTTAAACAAAGCATCCAAGCATTTTTTATATTGAGTATTAGTATTGTCATCAAGAAGTTGGAATTTATCTTTAAAAGGTGATTTACCATCTCCCAACAAGAAACGTTTCAAGTTATCGTGTGGAATAGAATTGTAAAACCTTCTTATATCTGTCTTTACAATGTAATGCTCAAGATGCTCTTTTTTTTCAATATACTCAGTAATATTTGATATGAATTTTAACCAAAGAAACAACCAAGGCTTAAATATATGACCTTCACTAAAACCTTTGTTTATTTGGTACCCATGAGAGTTTTCATTTTGCTCTAAATCGAGAAAGTAAGACAGCTGCTTAGTTATAGTTGTCGTCGCAACTCTTAAGTTTGAGCTTAATGTGATTAGCTCACGGGTTTTATCCCCTTCATTTCTGATATGCCTATGAAATTCTTTCGATCTACTGCCATTGATGAATCTCTCCAAATAACCTAAGTACTCAGTGTTATCCTTAGAAACTAGCTCTTCAATTATTACTTTGGACTGCACTTCGTCATTAATGAACAAGTAATTTAGTTCAGAAATTTTCGTTATTTCTATGTCTTTCTCAGAATATTAAAAAAATGCATTTTTAAACTCTAAATATTTTGGAATACATGATTTAATTAAATCTTCTGTACTTAATCTACCCTCGAACTTAGCGTTTAATGTTGTTTCGATCTTATCTTGATTTGGAAAGTAAAAACTCCTTAAAGACACAATAGCTGAACTTGTTATCTCAGGGTTATAGTTATCAAATTGCTTAAATATTTCATGAAGTAACTCATGACTAAACGAAGAGTTATCTCTAGCTGTGATATTGCAAATTAACCCTACGATCAACTTTCTCTCTGCGTTTGACAAGTTCTCTTTTTTTTCTACTTTTGAAGCTAACTTGCTTAACGGAGCAGATGATTTCCAGTGCAAAAGAAGCTCACTTAGATTAAATCCCGCTCTTTCTACTTTAATACTTTTTATTCGACTTGATTGAAGAAAATCCTCATCATTATGACTTTCAAAGAATGTTCCGAAAATCTCTTCCAGCTTAGGGCGATTTATAGATCTGTGTTGCTCTAAAATTTCAATATTGGATTTTAAAAGATGAAATGATAGTTCTTCGTGTCGTTGAATTAATTTAGATTGCTCATTTGGCAGTAATAGGTACGAGTAATATCCAGACTTTTTATGCTTTGATAATGGCAGTTTAACTCCTGAACCTACACCGCCAGAAGGAGTAGCTGAATGAGGGTAAAGGTCAATTCCGATCAATTGTTCTTGAAATGATAGACCGCATTCTTTCAAAATTGTTTGTTGAATATCATATCCAGTCTGATAGTTTATGGGGTCCTCAAAAGTAATCCACACGTGAAAACCTCTGTTACCAGAAAACTCCAGTAGATAAGGGATTCCCAAACTTTTAAGTTCATGACAAAAGTAGTCTACTGCTCTATCCAATTCTTTTTGAGCAATGTCTCTTTGTTCATTTTCCAAACATCCTTTCAATATATCAAAGTCAAAACAAAGCCACTTTATGGTTAAGTCTGTATTCTTTTGATAAATGGCAATTGAACGTTTATTTTCAAGACTTTCTTTCAAAAAGTTGGCTGTGACAAGACCATTTTTTTTACGATAAGTACCATCATCTTGTTGCTCTACATGATAGTTCTGATTCGTTCCAAGTATTTCACAAACTAGTTGACCAAACTTATGATACATAATTTTCCTTAGCCCTAATAACCATTGTTATTAAGATCTTAGTTAAGTCCATTCCTGCAATTGTTGCATATCTCTTAATCGTCCACGCTGTATAACCAATGCTTCAAACAAGTCATCTACTGAATTATTGCTCGAGTTAAGCCCCGGTAGCGCAATGTTTGCCTCAGCAAAAAACCTTTCAGTTTGAAAGTCAAGCCAAGCTTCTTTCCACCACTCTGAGATTCTGGATTTAGCATTCAGTAACTTTGACTCTGTTGGCGGTTTATCGCTTTTTTGGTTGTTGATTATGCTATCTGTCGGCAACAGGTTCCATAGATCATTATTAGGCCACCGCGCGAAAGGCAGGCTATGATCTATATCGTAACTTTTGTTGAGTTTTTTAGCAGACCAGACACATTGTATTTCATGGTACTTCTTAAGTTCTTCGAATCGATTTCTAACTTCTATTGTTGTCCGTTTTGGCTCAAGCCAATTCAAAGCTCTATATAAGTGGTGATGGCTATCTGGATTCTTAAATTGCTGATTACCTTTATAGGTTGCCATTGTTTTAACCCACTCACTGATTAGCACTGGTTCAATCCAGCATGCATGACGGTTGAAAGCTAACCAAGTGGATTCAGGCAATGAAAATTCCCCCCATTGCTCCAACGTTGGTAAATCGAGGAATATACTATCTTTTGCTCTCACCGTTTTATTATCGATTTCAAATACTGTTTTATCGCTATTAGGTAAAGTCTGAGCTATCCCCACGAATAGTAAAATAAAGTCAAAGAGTTAGGGAACATTCATGGCATTTTTTGATCAGATCTTTCGCCAAAAAAAACAACACAGAAAACACCATGAATGCACGCTCTATATTGAACAATCTTGTCTCTTTTGTCAGCCATAAAATGCATAAAACACGCAAACAAGCCGTTGTCGCCTGTGTGCGAAGCTTGATGGAGAGCGGTTCGGCCACTGTGACCAGTATGGGCCGTGGTATCCGTTCCAATGCCTATGAAAAACACCGTATTAAGCGGGCTGACCGGCTGTTATCTAATCGCCACCTTCAGCGCGAGACGCCATTTACTTATGCAATGATTTGCCGGTTGTTTTGTACCAGTAAACATCCTGTCATTGCCGTTGACTGGTCGGATTTGGATAAGTGTAAAAAACACTTTTTACTTCGCGCTGCAATAGTCGTCAAAGGACGGCCTATTACCCTTTATCAGGAGGTGCATGATAGGAAAGCCAGTGCAAAAGCGGCTACACATAGAGACTTTTTAGAGATATTGCTCACGATGTTACCGGATGACTGTCAGCCCATTATTCTCACGGATGCGGGCTACAAATCGCCGTGGTTTCGTGAGGTTCAGGCATTGAGATGGCATATTGTCAGGCGTGTGCGAAAGCCGCATTTATATTCGCTGGATGGCGGTAATGAATGGCAATCTATCGGTGAGCTTTATCTAAAGGCCACGACACGTCCCAAGCGATTTGATAACGCGCTTATCGTCAAGTCACGTCCTTTTGCCTGTACCTTGGTGTTGGTTAAAGAAAAAGCGAAAGGTCGACGGGCGTTTAATGCCAATGGCACGCGCCAACGGGATACCAACTCGTTGAAATATGCTAATGGTGCACAAGACCCGTGGCTGCTGGCGACGTCATTGCCCTACCATCGTCACTTATCTAAACAGGTCGTCGGTATTTATCGCCAGCGCATGCAAATAGAAGAAGGTTTTCGGGATATGAAAAGCACACGCTTTGGTCTGGGATTTGAAAATAATCGCAGCACTACCAAAACACGCATTACTGTTCTGGTGTTGCTTACCACAGTGGCTTCGTTAGTGGCAGTACTGCTGGGCATGCTATTAGTTGTCAGTAACAAACATCGGCGCTTTCAGGCAAATACCGAAACAAAATCCGTACTATCATTTCACTTTCTTGGCTTGAGAGCCTTTAACACCGCAATACGATTTACACTGCCTCAATGGAAAAAGACCATACGCTGGCTTGATAAACTCACCGCTGGAGCTTGCATGGGCAAGATTACATGCTAAATTCGTGGGGATTCCTCAGGATTAAATAGCTATATTTACGCTAAAAACAATCCTTGTTTATCTCAATAATCTGCTTAATGAAAAAGTTCGTTTGGTATAGAATTCAATTGAGAGATCTGGTTTGGGCTGAAACCCATACGCAGCAACTCAAAATCTCGGAAATCAATGGCAGCATCTGTTCCCGTCCCATGAAGTACATAGACGCTGCCGCTGTGTGTTTCAATAATACCTCTGTTAAGGTCAAATTTTTCTATGCGAGAGGTGGCGACATAATCATTGGGTGCAAACCTGTAGATTTGGTCATCTAGAGATGCGAATGGCTTGGTATGTAAGGAATAGCAGCAAAAGCGTTTGAATCGACCAGATTTCTCTAGACACTAAACTGTTTTATAACTATGTGTACCAAGGGCAAAGTATTATTCACTTCTCCAAACTGAGGTTGGTTAAATCAAAGATGCCAAGAACTTTGTAAAAGGCACAATATCTTGTTTGACGCTGGCTGTTTCCAACGCTTGCATATATTCATCTCGTCGTTCGACGGGTACAATTGTCCAGGGATAGCCACCCGATGCCATCATTAGATTCATAACAAATCTTCCCATTCTGCCATTGCCATCAAAGTAAGGATGGATGTAGACGAAAATGAAGTGCCCCAGTACCACTCTGACGGCTGAATTTTTCTCTTCTGCGAGCAAGTCGAAGAGTATCGGCATCATATCGCGAACCGCTTCTCTACCTGGTGGAGTATGCATAGATTGACGAATATAGACTGGTCTTGTCCGGTAACCAGCCAAATCCGACTGCTTAATAATACCAGCAGCCACACTTGGGCCAAATAAAGCCAGATACCAATCGCTGTGTGTCTGTTCCAATACATCGCCAGCGTTCTTACCCTCTAATACCGCTAACACGGCTTTTTTAACCTCCTGAAATGCATTCCAGTAGCCTTTAGCGGCCATAGCATCTAAATGCCTTTTACTCTCGTCTGAACCTTCAGCTTGCCAGCTGCCAGAGCTAACCAGCTCAATCAATTCGTGAGTCACCCGATAGCCTTCAATAGACAGTGAGTGGTATGCGTCTGTAACGTATTTGTCTTCTACTTCAGCCATGTAGGTTTCGATGTCGACGCTTTGTTGTATTTGTTCAGGGAAGTGCGCGATAACATTTTCACGCATTTGTGCCCACATTAACCGAATTCGATTAACATAGGGTGACACATCACGACGACCAAAGTTTACCTGCACTTTTTCTGCAAATGGATCTTCTTCCTGCACTTTCAAATCGGCCGCGTGCATACCCTTTAAGATATTGTCAGCAATCAGATCCCGGCCGATATTTCTAAAGGCGCCCACTAAACGGCCAGCAATCACGCTGTGATTACCTGCAAGTAAAACGGATAGTACGTCGGATGCATCTGTCACCATCGATAAGGCAGTACGTATTTGGATAGGCGCATTTTGAAACTGGTTCGCCGAAGCGTAAACAAGTGCAGCCGCTAAGCTATAGACATTTAGCCCTTCCAAGTTTTCAATGTATTCTGTGGCTGGCATGTTCAACCTGACATCAAAAATGGAGGTGTTGTGTAAAAAGGCAGTAGGTTTATTATTGCCTTTAGGCGAGCGCACGAGTAATTGCTGAGGTACGGTTCTATCGCCGATGTGCAGGCTAATTGATTGTTCAGGTGAGAGGCACCAGGCATTGTCGAATCGCTGTGACAAATAAGCGCCGCAAAAGCTCCAGAAAGAAGTATACCAAGATGTACTGTCGCCCGGCTTTTCATCTGGCATCGCCGGTATGTACCAACCCCGAATGACCTCGCGAATAAACCCATGCTTCAATAGCCGCTCTCGATGTACTCTGCTAAGTTGCCTTGACTGGACGGCAACAGCCCCTGACTCTTGAAGTTGTTGTAACTGCTCGAGCGAATCTGCTAATTTTTGTGATATGTCATTCATGTTCGCTCCAACTATTACTCATAATAGTGACCAGCTATCAATCATTGTTTATAGGTTTTAGTGTTATATCACTTATAGGTTTTAATGTCTTTCAACTTATAGGTTTTGGTGTTTCTTTGGCTGTAGGTTTTAATGGTTCTACGTTTACGGCGTTTAGTTAGAAAGGAGGGCTACAGAATATGGGTTAAAGCCTATGGATACTAAATCACGAACGCTCTAGTAGCCTAAGCGCGATTGCTGCGGCCGATGTTTTGTTATCAACGCCCAGCTTTTTATAAATCTGCTCAAGGTGTTTATTTGCGGTACGTGGGCTCATGTCGAGAATTTGAGATATTTCCCAACTCGTTTTACCAAAAGAAATCCAATACAGCACTTCAGACTCTCGCTTAGTAATCGGTAACTTTTCCTGCAAGCAAAGGTGGGTTTTACTGGTGGGTGGCTCTACTATTTTAAATAGATGGTGCGGTGCTTGTACACCTAGATACTTTATTTGCAGTGGCGATGAGAAACTATGTATTGTTAATATCGACGATTCTTCTAAATTTTCACTTTGAAGCCATGGAGCCAGTTCTTTCGAAATGCTTGCCCAAGGGCTAGTATCCTCACCACATATCTTTTCGATAAATTGATGAACGTTAGGCGTAGCCCAGGATAACCGGCCTTCTGAGCTTACACAAAAAGTGTTACTACCTGTGCTATCTAGTGCACTTTGGGCGCTCAAGGCTATCTTTGCAGTTTGAATATGAGTTTTAATTCGAGCGATGACCTCATCGGGGGCAATGGGCTTTGTTACGTAATCGATACCGCCAGCGTCGAAACCTTTAACCACATCATCGATTTCGGTAAGGCCTGTCATAAAAATTATAGGTGTATTGGGGAGTGCTTCTTTCAGCTTCTTGCAGGTTTCAAAGCCGTCCATCTCGGGCATAACGGCATCCAAAAGTATTACATCAGGTTTTACTTTCTCTACAATGGCTAATGCTTGTACTCCATTTAACGCTACCAGAGCAGTAAAGCCTTGGGTATTTAACGCAACATTTAGCATCCCCAAAGACTCGGGGGAGTCATCGACAACTAGCACGACATCACTGATATTATTCATGAATACACTCACCTAAATATCTGATTATTTCTGGAAAGTTACATTGGGAAATATGTTGCTTTATATTTGATTCTACATCAGGGGAAAAATAATGATGGGTTTCTATTTCCGTTAGTTTGCTATTAAACCCAGATAAATACCCAATTTCAGCTAGTGTGATCAATTCCCTGTAGTGGTCAGATGTAACGGGCGTTCGTTGCTGCTTTTCTATCTGCGTTATGCTTTCGGTTTTATCGGGAGAATATTCCCAATTAAGTGCTAACAACTGCCCAATCTGATTGAATAAATTGTCCAAATTGAACGGCTTTGAAATATACCCGTTATGCAATTTTGTGTGAGCCGTATATTGCTCTAACTCACGAGCGTTTGCCGATACCATGAGTACGGGCATTAACCAATTATCCATCCGTAGTGTGGACAGCAGATCCCATCCACTTGCGTTAGACAGTTTTACATCTAGTGTAATTAAGTCGATGTGGTGACTTTCTAATTGAGAAAACACTTTTTTCTCATTTTCCGCTAGCAACACAATAAAACCAAGTGGAGTTAATACATCTTTAAGCAACTGCTGTTGATGAGGCTCATTGTCTATCACCAGTATAGTTTTACGCGTGCCTGAGTATGCGCAAACATGTTGGCTATGATTTTCCGGCGTGGTTTGATTTTGAGTAATGCGTGGAAGCATTAAGCGCAAAGTAAAGGTTGAACCTTTCCCTAGTAAACTTTTGAAGCTAAGTTCACCGCCCATTAATTCGGTTAAAGAGCGAGATATCGTTAATCCTAACCCAGTGCCACCAATCGCCTGTGTATGGGTGTTTCTAATTTGCTCAAAGGGCTGAAAAATAGTTTCTTTATGCGCTTCGCTTATACCTGAGCCTGTATCTACAACGACAAAAATCGCGACTTCATTTCTATACTGAACATCGAATTTAACATGACCGGCCTCTGTATATTTGATGGCGTTAGAGATCAAATTAATCAATATTTGCCTAAGTCTTTGCTTATCACCAACCACTACATCGGGAAGCTTTGTACTGATGTTAGTGTGAAAATTGAGACCTTTGTTACTTGCCTGCAATTCAAACATATCGATGAGTTGTTTCAATATAGCTCTAATATTAAATTCATCTCGGTGAAGTGTTAGGCGGCCAGCTTCTATTTTTGATATTTCCAACAGTCCTTCAATCAAATTGGCAAGATGCTCCCCATTTCTTCGCATGATGCCCATAGTGTCTCGTTGTTTTTCACTTAAACTAACATCTTTACCTAATAGCTGTGAATAACCTAGCATCACATTTAATGGCGTTCGCAGCTCATGGCTTAGTCCCGCTAAATATCGGCTCTTGGCTTCATTTGCAGCCTCAGCAGCATTCTTTGCTTTTTCAAGCGCAATGGACGTTACTTCGTGGGCTCCTATTTCATCGGCCAAAGCTGACGCTTGGGAACGAAGTTCTTTAAGGGCTATTTTGTTAGCGTTTCTTGCTAAAACAAATAGCCAACTTAGTATGCCAACAATGATAGAGAGCAAGAAAAATATCTTAATTAGCATATCTGCAAAAAGGACATTTGCACCTGAGGTAGAAGGTACTTGAAGGTAAACTAAATATAGAATACTGGCGCTAACACAACTTAGCGCAAATGTTAGCGCTATAAACTGTGACATAGGGGTCGTTAAGGCTTTAAGAAGGTCGATACTTAAAAAACGATGAAAAAATATCTGTGATTGTGCAAAGAGCGTAGCTTCTGGCCTACAGATATCTCCACACTTCACATCTAATGAACAGCACAGCGAGCAGATGACCCCACTATATGCTGGACAAAAAGTAATATCCTCTTGCTCAAATTCATTTTCACAAATGCAACATACACAGCTGGTTTGTGTAATAGCTACTTTATTATCAACCAAATAGTATTTACCACCGGTGAGTTTTCCAATGACAGGAACTAAGATAAAAGGTAAGAAAAAGGCAAGGTAAGAGGCAAGAGCTTGAATTGTTTCACCATACCAGCCGTAATGGCCCGTTATACCGATGAAAGAAGATATGAACATTGCGCCAATTCCCACAGGATTAATGTCGTATAAGTGAGAACGTTTAAATTCAATGTGCTTGGGGCTAATGCCTAGCGGCTTATTTATTATTAAGTCAGCTACAACAGAACTTAGCCATGACAATACCAATACAGAATAAACGGATAACATGGTCTCTATCGTTTGGTATATACCTAACTCCATTAGCAATAGTGCGATGACTACATTGAACACGGTCCATATCACTCGACCGGGATGAGTGCGAGTTACACGAGAGAAAAAGTTAGACCATGCTAACGAGCCTGCATACGCATTGGCGACGTTAATTTTTAACTGAGAAATAACCACAAAGCTACAGGCAACGATAAGGCTTATAGTTGGGTTATCAAAAACTAAGCTAAAAGCTAGGTTATACATGTGTGCCGGGTCATCTGCCAAGTCAATATCCACACCTTGAGTAAGTGCAAAGTACGCTAGAAAAGACCCTAAAAATAATTTTAATGCGCCAAAAAAAATCCATCCAGGGCCAGCAGCTATCAAAGCTAACCACCATTTAAACCTGCCAGCTTTGGGTCTTTCCGGTAAAAATCTCAGAAAGTCTACCTGCTCACCAATTTGCGCAACTAGGGAAAGCAATATAGCGGATGCACTTCCGAATAAAAGTAAGTTGAAATTGCGTGCCTCGGTTTCATTTTCGCCAATTCCAGTAAAAGCAATCCAGTCTTTGAAGTTGCTGTCAGGGTGTTGAAACACGAAAAGGAGAGGCACTAATTGAAGTATTACCCAAATAGGCTGAGACCAAACCTGGAATCGGCTTATATAACTAATCCCATGCGTAACTAATGGAAGTACTAGCAATGCACTAATCACATACCCGATTGCTAAAGATATGCCAAATAGGATGTGCAAGGCCATCGCCATGATAGCGGCTTCAAGTGCGAAAAAAATGAACGTAAAAGAGGCGTAAATCAGTGAGGTTATAGTTGAGCCTATGTAACCAAATCCGGCCCCTCTGGTTAATAGGTCGATATCAACGCCGTATTTTGCCGCGTAGTAACTGATAGGCGTGCCGGTCAAAAATACAACAAGCACCACAGACAATATCGCCCATGCCACGTTAATGAACCCAAAATTAATTGTGGCGGCACCACCAATAGCTTCTAGTACGAGAAAAGAAACAATCCCGAGGGCAGTTCCTGCAACCTTATTCAAAGACCACTTTCGAGCTTTCTTCGCGGTAAAACGCAAAGCGAAATCTTCCATCATTTCATTCGCAACAAGTTTATTGTAACTGCGTCGGGTCGGAATTATTTTTTGATTAGATTGCATTTTAAAGTGCTACGTTTTTTTGAGTTATTACAAAGAAATACATTATTTATCAACGAACTTTCGTTGTTTAGATCTTCCCATCTTACATAAGTTAAACCACTTAACCATGCGTATTTATACGTAGGTGGTTGCGTGCTTTTGCGCATTCTTTTCATTGCATTCAAAACTCATAATGAACGTGTTGGAAATAAACACAATAAATAGAGCTCACTGACTATGTGCTGATTACTTTAATAAAGGAATGCAAATGAAACTAGCCCAAACATTAAAACCGGCCGCGGCCGTTGGATTTATCGCTTTGAGTCTCACAGGTACGGCGCACGCGGACGATAAATTTAAATTAACTGACAGTCTTTCGGTTACTGGCTTTATTGATATGTCGTGGTCGTCAGTTGACGTTGAAGGAGTTGGCACCGAACAGTCATCCGGTTTAGATCAATTCGAAATAGATTTTCTTTATAGTTTTGACAGTAAGTTTTCAGCGCAAGTTGACTTGGAATACCAAGACAACGGAACTGGAGAGGAAGTCGACATTGAACAAGCTTTTATTTCCTACGCAGTATCAGAAAATTTTAGTGTAAAAGCAGGACGTTTTCTTAGTTATACAGGTTGGGAAACGGAAGAACCAACGGGTCTCTATCAGTACTCAGGAACTGGCTATGCCGCATACTTTTACGGTGGTTATCAGCAGGGAGTTTCAGGTTTTTACAAGGGAAATGGCTACCAAGTTGCCTTGTCATTGGTTAACGATTTAGGGGACTTAGAAGGTGAGAACAGGGATACAGATCATCCTGCGTTTGAAGCAATGTTAGCAGTTACGCCCACTGAAGCCACAATTGCAAAAGCTTTTTATTCAAGCGACAAGCTCGACGGAACAGATGAAACTACCACACTGGTAAATTTGTGGGCCGCGTATATAGAAGGCTCTCTCACCCTTGCCGTTGAATATAACACTTCAGAAAACGCTCCAGCTTATGCCTATCGCTATGGCATCGATTCAGAAGCCTCTGGTTACTTAATCATGGGCAATTACGCAATGAACGATTTTGCTATTACTTTACGTTATCACGACTATGCAATCGATGATGCAAGTGGCGCAGAAGTAGAAGATGGCAGCGCTATCACGATTGCACCAAGCTATACCTTTACCAAAAACCTATGGGTGGTATTTGAATACCGAATGGGTGAACAAAATGGGGTAGATGTAGACCTTATGGCCCTTGAAGCACTAGTTACTTTCTAAGCTAATTCAATCACATTGATAAAAGGAATACTCAAATGAAATTTAAAAAGATCGCCCTCGCCAGCACAATTATAGTTAGTACATTTTGCTCTCAAATCGTGTTAGCGGCAGATACTATTAAAGTAGGTGTACTACATTCGCTGTCGGGCACCATGGCAATATCAGAAACAACATTGAAAGACACAGTGTTGATGATGATTGAAGAACAGAATAAAGCGGGCGGTATCCTGGGTAAAAAGCTAGAAGCTGTGGTAGTTGACCCCGCGTCAAACTGGCCGCTGTTTGCAGAAAAAACTCGGGAGTTACTGGCACAGGAAAAGGTCGATGTGATTTTCGGTTGCTGGACGTCAGTGTCAAGAAAATCCGTATTGCCCGTAATTGAAGAGCTCAACGGCTTGTTGTTCTACCCTGTGCAATACGAAGGGGAAGAGTCTTCGAAGAATGTGTTCTACACAGGCGCAGCGCCTAACCAGCAAGCTATACCAGCGGTAGATTATTTAATGAATGATATCGGTGCTACTCGTTGGGTTCTAGCAGGAACTGATTATGTATACCCACGCACGACAAACAAGATATTAAAAGAGTATCTGAATGCGAAAGGCGTTAAAGACGAAGACATTCTTATTAACTACACCCCATTTGGTCATTCTGACTGGCAAGGTATTGTTTCTGAGATCAAAAAGTTCGGCTCAACAGGCAAGAAGACTGCTGTGGTTTCTACAATTAACGGCGATGCGAACATTCCATTTTACAAAGAATTAGGCAACCAAGGCATTTCTGCAGAAGATATTCCAGTGGTGGCATTCTCTGTAGGTGAAGAAGAGCTTTCGGGCTTTGATGCAGCGCCTCTTGTTGGACATCTTGCTGCTTGGAATTACTTCCAAAGTGTTGAATCAGATGAAAATGATGAATTTATCGAAGGTTGGCAACGCTACATTGGTGATGATGAACGTGTAACGAATGACCCAATGGAAGCAACTTATATTGGCTTCAAAATGTGGGCAAAAGCGGTAGAAAAAGCAGGCACTACAGATGTAGACGAAGTAGAGCAAGCGATGATCGGTATCGCAGTGCCAAATCTCACAGGAAGCATTGCAGTTATGAATGCAAATCATCACCTATCGAAGCCCGTGCTAATTGGCGAAATTCAAGAAGATGGTCAATTTGAAGTGGTTTGGGAAACACCAGATACAGTGATTGGTGATGCGTGGTCAGACTTTCTACCGAGTTCAAAAAACCTCATGTCGGACTGGACTGCACCACTTCGTTGCGGAAATTTTGATGTGACGACAGGTAAATGCTCGGGTTAGAAGGTTTAAAGAATGGGTAAACCTGGCTACTGACATACAAGTAGCCAGCCTCCATGATGTTAAGAGCCTGAATCCCAAACGTACTTTAAATAGAGTGTATTTACCACTGTTAGTACAAGAGCATCTAGAAGCGGCTTAAACGTTGTGCATTAAGCTTTGTATAAGAGGAATATAAGATGATTCGAACGCACACCCGGTGGGTTAGTTGGTTATTCATCTGCTTAATATGCTTGTGTAAAGCACCTGTATATGCACAAACAGCAGATGTTCAGACCGTTCAACCTAGCAATGAGAATGACGCTGCACTTTATTCACTCGCAGCTAAATTGCCAAGCGCGAAGTTGAACCAAATGGAATCTTTGGTAACAGAAATTAGCCAAGTTCCTCACCCAAAAACCCGAGAAATATTGTCACTAGTGTTGAACGGTGACTTGTACTATATCAAATCAAATAGGCTGCTTGTTGCCGCTATAAAGGTAGGTAAAGAGTACGAACTAACTGATGTATTGCATGACTCAGAACTCGCATCGGTTAAAAAGTCGAAAATTAGAAAGGTACGCACAAACAACCGACTGCGGGGTTTAATCCGAAGTGCTATCGCTGTACTAGACTTAAATTCCCCTAATAAGGATGTACGTCTACAAGCCGTAAAGCAGTTACTCGACAATCCGTCCACGATGGGGTTAGACGCTATCACGCTACGGCTTGATAAAGAAGAAGACCCAGAAGTGTCAGAATTAATGAATGTGGTGCTTTCATTAAACCAGCTAAAAACGGGTGAGCATCAAGCCAAACTAGTTGCTGTTAGTGATTTAGAAAGTAGTCTGCAGCCTGAAGTGCGAAATACCATGGCAAATATATTAAGGGAATTGCCACAAAGTCAGCGCAATGCGCAAGAAGCAGAACTAGCTGCGGCGCTCAATGAAGTCATTAAAAATATAGACGCAAAGCGCAGCCGCTACGGATTTATTGAAAATGTATTTTTTGGATTAAGTTTAGGCTCAGTATTATTGTTAGCTGCAATTGGCTTAGCAATTACTTTTGGCGTGATGGGTGTAATTAACATGGCGCACGGCGAAATGATTATGCTGGGCGCTTATACTACATATGTCATACAAATTACTTTTCCGTCCCTTATCGAATATTCGCTATTAATGGCTATTCCCGCTGCCTTTTTAGTTTCGGGGTTTGTGGGGGTATTAATTGAGCGAGGCGTAATTCGCTTCTTAAAAGGGCGCCCGTTAGAGACATTATTAGCTACGTTCGGCGTATCTTTAATACTTCAGCAATTAGTGCGTACGGTTTTTTCTCCGCTTAATAGACAGGTGCAGGCGCCTGAATGGATGACGGGATCTTGGGTTATAAATCCCGTCTTTTCGTTAACCTACAATCGGCTATACATCATTATATTTTCGCTCGTTGTGTTTTTTACACTGATGTTAATCCTTAAAAAATCATCATTAGGTTTGCACGTTCGCGCTGTATCACAAAACAGGGACATGGCACGCGCGCTTAGTATAAAAAGTGACTGGGTAGATGCTGCTACCTTTGGTTTAGGTTCGGGTATTGCGGGTGTAGCGGGTGTAGTGCTTAGTCAATTGACCAACGTCGGACCAAACCTAGGTCAGGCCTACATTATCGATTCATTTTTAGTCGTTGTATTTGGTGGAGTAGGCAACTTGTGGGGAACGTTAGTTGCGGCTATGTCACTCGGTACAATTAATAAATTTCTTGAACCTATTACGGGGTCTGTGCTGGCAAATATTATCGTGCTGGTAGGCTTGGTATTGTTTATCCAAAAACGTCCGAAAGGCTTATTCCCACAAAAGGGTAGGAGCGCAGACTAATGACTATTTTATCAAACGTTTTTCAAGAGAAGTTTAAAGCGCTAAGCAACCTTCATGTAGTGGTGAGCGTCTTATTTCTATCAACGGCTTACGTAACTTTTTGTAATCTGGTTTTCGCTGACGGTGCTTTGTTACACGTTAGTGACTACACAGTAAGTCTTTTAGGAAAGTATTTGTGCTATGCACTTTTGGCCTTAGCCGTAGACCTAGTATGGGGTTACTGTGGCGTGCTTAGCTTAGGGCACGGAGCCTTTTTTACACTCGGTGGGTACGCCATGGGCATGTATCTTATGCGCCAAATTGGTGACAGAGGTGTTTATGGTAATCCCGACCTTCCAGATTTCATGGTTTTTCTAAATTGGACGGAAATTCCTTGGTTTTGGGCGGGAAGTAGCAGTGCAATTTGGATGGTTGTGATGGTGTTTCTAGGGCCTGGGTTGCTTGCCTTTATTTTTGGAACACTGGCATTTAGATCGCGAGTAAGTGGGGTGTATCTATCTATTATGACTCAAGCAATGACATACGCGTTGATGTTGGCCTTTTTTAGAAATGAAATGGGATTTGGTGGCAATAATGGACTAACCGATTTTAAAGAAATATTTAGTTTCTCTTTGCAAAACCCCAGTACCAAACTTGCGTTATTTGTTGCTACAGCTATTGCATTAGCAATTGGTTACGCCATTAGTCACTTTATAGTTTCTTCAAAAATGGGAAGAGTTATTACCGCTACGCGAGATGCAGAAAGCCGCGTTCGTTTCGTAGGATATAAGCCAGAGCATTATAAAGTATGGATATTCGTTGTATCTGCAATGCTAGCCGGTTTAGCTGGTGCCCTTTATGTTCCGCAAGTTGGCATTATAAATCCTGGTGAGTTTTCTCCGCTCAACTCAATAGAGATGGTGGTGTGGGTTGCGATTGGCGGACGCTGCACTCTTTATGGTGCGATCATCGGAGCTATTGTAGTGAGTTACGCGAAAACCCGATTCACCGCTATTATGCCAGAAGCTTGGCTTTTCGCTCTCGGAGGCCTATTTGTATTGGTCACGCTGTTACTTCCAAAGGGTATAGCCGGTTTGCTACCTAATATCTTCGACAAACTATCAATGTTTAATAGTGGGCCTACAACGTCAAAAGAAGAAGCACCCTACCATGTAGGTAGTAAAAAGGAATTAGAATGATGACTACTCAAACTACTAAGAGTCCTCAATTTGCTAATAAAGCTCCGCAGCTAGTTGGCAAGCACCCAGATACGCGCCATGGTGTAATTCTATACGTTGAAGATGTAAACCTAAGTTTTGATGGTTTTAAGGCGCTTAACAACTTGAACCTCTATATCAACAAAGGTGAATTACGATGCCTGATAGGGGCGAACGGTGCGGGCAAAACCACGTTAATGGATGTTATTACAGGGAAGACGCGGCCTGATTCGGGCAAAGTTAATTTCGGACAGAATATAGACTTACTTGGTATGGATGAGTCTGAAATCGCGTTGGCAGGTATTGGGCGTAAATTTCAAAAGCCTACCGTGTTTGAAGCCTTAAGTGTATTTGAGAATATAGAGTTGAGTTTGGCTGGTGACAAAGGTATTTGGGCATCTTTGTTTCATAAACTTTCCCCAGAGCAAAAAGACAGCATTGATAACATTCTGCGAACTATAGGGTTAGTAAATGAAGCCTATTATCCCGCAGGCCGATTGTCCCATGGGCAAAAGCAATGGCTTGAAATAGGTATGTTATTGGCTGCCGATCCCAAATTGCTATTAGTTGATGAGCCAGTAGCAGGCATGACGGGGCAAGAAACGGAACGCACCGCTGAACTTCTAACATCATTAGCGGGCGAACGCTCAGTGGTGGTAGTCGAGCATGATATGGCGTTTGTTCGCTCAATTGCTCGCCAAGTTACTGTGCTGCATCAAGGCTCTGTACTTGCGGAAGGTACCATGAATGATATCCAGTCGAACCCAGAAGTTATTCGAGTATATTTAGGCGAAGAAACTGATCATTAAGCATTATCAAACCTATGCGAAGGCATTAACATTATGATAGAACTACAGAATATTGATCAACAATATAGCGGTACTCAAATTCTTTGGGATGCGAACCTGAAAATAGAAAAGGGTTCTCGAACTGTAATTATGGGCCGAAATGGTGTTGGCAAAACTACGTTGCTAAACGTCATTATGGGGCTGTTGCCAATAAGCGGTGGCAAGCTCACGATTAACAATAAAGATATGTCTAAAGCCTCGGTAGAGTCGCGACCAGAGATAGGTGTAGGCTATGTACCCCAGGGGCGTCATATTTTTCCTCAGCTAACCGTTGAAGAAAATTTGAAGATAAGTTTAAACTGCAAAAGGCAAACTAGTAAGACCATACCTGAGCATATATTTGAACTCTTCCCTGTGTTAAAGGAAATGTTGCACAGACGAGGGGGGGACTTGTCGGGCGGACAACAACAACAGTTAGCGATAGCTCGAGCGTTGGTGTTAAACCCTGATATTTTGATATTGGATGAACCTAACGAAGGTATCCAACCAAATATTGTCCAGCTCATTAGGGATGTGTTGTTAAAGCTAAATAAAGAGCAAGGGCTAACCATTGTGTTAGTAGAGCAAAAGCTTCCCTTCGCAAGAGCGGTGGGTGAAACTTTTGCATTGATGGAAAAAGGTCAGGTAATTGCTACAGGTGATATGCCGGATTTAAACGACGAACTTGTTAGTAAGTATTTAGCCGTATAGCTTATGTATTGAAATGGATGATATGAAACAAGAGTTTGCGTATGAAAAATTATCGGGTGCATCAAGTTCTGTAAATAAGGCCAGTGCATTCAAAGGTCTCAAAAATAAGTGGTTGGCTAGCTTATTCCTAGAATTTGCCATAAAAAGCAATGTGTCTCAGCTAGTTAAAACTAGCCGTCGCGGGCCTTTAAATGTGCAAAAGGCATTTTACCCTGAAGGTAAAGATTGTGCGCATGTTTACTTGCTTCACCCTCCTGCAGGCATTGTTTCGGGTGATGAACTCAACATTGAAATTTGTATTCAAGATTCAGCGCATGCGCTTATTACAACGCCAGGCGCCAATCGTTTTTACCGAGCAAGAACCAATTTAGCAATCGGCGACAGTAAGCAAACACAAATAAGCAACATTAACGTGTTGGGCAAGGGTATTTGTGAAAACTTTCCACTCGAAACTATCGTTTATGAAGGCGCAGACGCAATTAACCAGTTGGACTTAAAGTTGAGTTCACAAGCACATTATATTGGCTGGGATATAAGTTGCTTAGGGTTACCCGCTGCTGGTCAGCCATTTAAGAAAGGCCGGTTTACTCAGCTAAATCGAGTGTTTATCGACGGTAAACTTAATTTTCATGACCGAATTAATCTGACACCAAATAACAATGTTTGTGCACACGTAGCGGGGCTCAATAACCACTCCGTTTTTGCCACTATGTTGGCCCATGCGCCGAAAGTACGCATAAATGTAAATGAGAAAAGTCAGTTGGTAGATCGCTTAAGAGAACAAATTGCACATACAGATGGCATCGACAAACCTAGCCAGAAAGTGAGCGTGACTTACATAAGAGACCTATTAGTAGTGCGATACCTAGGCGACCATGCTGAAGAGTGCAAAGCCATATTCACCAGTATTTGGAAAACAATCAGGCCAATTTACATCCAAAAAGAAGCTAATGTTCCTCGTATTTGGCTTACTTAAAAATAGAATGAAAAGGTAGCTTAGAATGGATTTATTACCCAGAGAGCGAGATAAGTTATTAATCTTTACTGCGGCTTTGTTAGCTGAAAGGCGACTAAAGCGGGGCGTTAAACTTAATTACCCTGAAGCAATGGCCTATATATCGATGGAAATAATTGAGGGCGCGCGAGACGGTAAAACCGTTGCAGAAATGATGGACTATGGCCGCACTCTACTCACCAAAGAGCAAGTAATGGAAGGAGTAAGTGAGCTTATTCCAGAAGTTCAGGTAGAGGCCACATTTCCAGATGGCACAAAGCTCGTCACTATTCACAACCCTATTATTTAAAAGTCTAAATATTTAACAGGAGCATAGGTAAATGATTCCCGGAGAAATAAAAACAGACTCAGGCGATCGCGAGCTGAATGTGGGTAGACCTCGTATTAAGATTAAAGTGGCTAACGCGGGCGATCGTCCAATACAAGTAGGTTCTCATTATCATTTTTATGAAGTGAACAATGCGCTTAAGTTCGATCGGGAAGCCACCAAAGGCTACCGTTTAGACATTACCTCAAGTACTGCTATCCGATTTGAGCCGGGGCAAGAGCGCGAGGTAACTTTGATCCCTTATCAAGGCAGCCGTACGGTCATTGGATTTCAAGGTAAAGTACAAGGGGTATTGAGCTAATGGCAACTATCGATAAACATTCATATGCACATATGTTTGGGCCCACAATTGGCGATCGCGTTCGCTTAGGGGATACGGACTTATGGCTTGAAGTGGAAAAAGACTTTACCGAGTATGGTGAAGAAGTGAAATTTGGTGGTGGAAAAGTAATTCGGGACGGTATGGGGCAAAGCCAAGCAAGCTGTTTTGATACGCCAGACCTTGTAATCACGAACGTAGTTATTCTGGACCATTGGGGAATTATTAAAGCTGATATTGGTATCAAAGATGGCCGTATTGCTATTATTGGTAAAGCTGGTAACCCAGATGTTCAAGACAATATTGATATTGAAATCGGACCCGGCACAGAAATAATTGCAGGTGAAGGTCAGATAGTTACGGCCGGTGGTATAGATGCGCACATTCATTTTATATGCCCACAACAAATAGACGAAGCGCTAATGTCGGGTGTGACTACGATGATTGGTGGTGGAACGGGGCCTGCTACAGGTAGTAATGCTACCACTTGTACCCCAGGACCTTGGAATACTCATAAAATGCTTCAAGCTACTAATGATTTTCCTATGAATTTTGGCTTCTTAGGAAAGGGGAATACGAGTTTACCTATTGCGTTAGAAGAGCAAATTGAAGCAGGCGTATGTGGCTTAAAACTGCATGAAGATTGGGGGACTACCCCAGCTTCTATCGATAATTGTTTATCAGTAGCGGAGCGGTATGACGTTCAAATAGCAATTCATACTGATACACTCAATGAGTCTGGTTTTGTTGAAGATACGTTAGGTGCGTTTAAAGGGCGCACCATACATACTTATCACACGGAGGGGGCAGGTGGCGGTCATTCTCCCGATATTATCCGCGCCTGTGGCGAGTCAAACGTATTACCTTCTTCCACTAATCCTACGCGCCCTTACACAATCAATACCATAGATGAACATCTTGATATGTTAATGGTTTGCCATCACTTAGACCCGGCTATACCAGAAGATATCGCGTTTGCAGACTCTCGTATCCGAAAAGAAAGCATTGCGGCTGAAGATATCATGCATGACTTGGGTGCTATCAGTATGATTGCCTCAGATTCCCAAGCGATGGGGCGTGTTGGTGAAATGATTACTCGTACTTGGCAAACTGCACATAAAATGAAGCAGCAACGTGGCCCCCTAGCGCCGGATACTGAACGAAATGATAACTTTCGTTTAAAGCGTTATGTTGCGAAATATACAATTAATCCGGCAATTAGCCACGGCATTAGCCATGAAGTTGGTTCTATCGAAATAGGGAAGCTCGCAGATTTAGTGCTTTGGAAACCTGCATTTTTCGGTATCAAGCCCGCGATGATAATTAAGTCAGGGTTTATTGCGGCAGCCCCCATGGGCGATGCGAATGCGTCAATACCCACGCCTCAACCCGTCTACTACAGACCTATGTTTGGTGCACATGGGCAGGCGCCTGCCAATACTTCAATGACATTTATGTCTCAAGCTTCTTTAGATGCTGGGGTACCAGATAAAATTGGTTTGACACGTATGGTAAGCGCTTGCAAAAATACACGTAACATAGGCAAAGACGACATGATCCATAATAGTTGGCAACCTACTATTGAAGTGGATGCTCAAACCTATGAGGTGCGTGCGAACGGGGAGTTACTCACATGTGAACCAGTAACGACACTGCCACTGGCACAGCTGTACTGTCTGTTTTAAAGGAATAAATAAATGTTACTAGCTTACACACGTCTATCGCATATTCATGGGAATATTGATGATTCTATTACCCTTGACCATGACACCCGAAAGAAAGCGCGGATTAAAAGTACCACAGACACGGGCATAGATATTGGCGTATTTTTAGAACGAGGACACCCACTTCTTGTTGGAGAAATACTGAAAACTGAATGCGGTAAATTTATTGTTGTAAAAGGCAAAGCCGAAGATGTGGCTACCGCCATTGCAGATGATTGGCTGAGCTTCTCGAAAATTTGTTATCACTTGGGCAATCGCCATACATCATTACAAATTGGTGAGCGGTGGGTACGCTTTAAGCCCGATCATGTTTTAGAAGAGCTTGCTGAAAACTACGGGTTAAGTATCAATAAAACACCTGCTGTGTTTGAGCCTGAGAGTGGAGCTTATGGAAAATCAGGCCACAATCATGGTCATAGCCACTCTCATGAGGATTAAATGAAGCTGGCTCCTCAAACTAGTCCATTACAACTTCAGCGACTATTACAGTTATGCAGCGCTAATCTACCGGTGGGCGGTTTTTCATTTTCACAAGGCTTAGAGTTCGCCACTGAAAATGGTTGGCTTACCGACAGCGCGAGTACTGAAAGCTGGATAGAAGTGAATTTGGCAGAGTCTATCGCTCAGACCGATCTTCCTATAATCAATCGTCTGTATCAGGCGCTTAACGCCGGTGATACGAAGGCATTTATCTATTGGAATGAGCATATTGTCGCGTGTAGAGAGAGTCATGAGTTATTGCTGTCTGATTTAGCTATGGGGAAGGCGTTAATACGCCTAATGAATCAACTAGATGATTTCAATATCACTCCCTATTCTGACCTTCTTGACGGATTAGATTGTAGTTTCGTAAGCGCATATTCGTTGTGCGCTTTCACTTTCAATTTAGACCTTTTATCTGCCCAAAGTGGCTACTGCTGGACTTATATAGATAACCAAGTCGCCGCTGCGACTAAGCTAGTGCCGCTGGGGCAGACTCAAGCGCAGAACCTTTTGTTTAGGTTAAGCAATAATTGCGAAGCGCTAATTACTCGAGCAAATCATGTGAGTGACAACGATATAGGTAATAGCCTACCCCACTTAGCGATGGCAAGCGCGTGGCATGAAAGTCAATATTCACGGTTGTTCAGGTCGTAAGCCCGAAACGAAATTAAATTAAAAAGATAAACCAGAAGAGATACACAAATTATGAAAAAACAAGTTTTGCGTATAGGTGTGGGAGGACCAGTTGGTTCAGGTAAAACAGCCCTTCTTCGTCAGCTTTGTCTTTCGTTACGAGACAAGTACAACATGGCGGTTGTTACGAATGATATTTACACCAGAGAAGATGCCGAATTTTTAACGAAAAATGACGCATTGGCCGCGGATCGAATAATAGGGGTTGAGACGGGTGGCTGTCCACACACGGCTATTCGCGAAGATGCCTCAATGAATCTAGCGGCTATAGATGAGTTACAGGCACGTCATAATGATCTCGATTTTGTATTAGTAGAAAGCGGTGGAGATAACCTTAGTGCTACTTTCAGCCCTGAACTTTCTGACCTAACCATTTATGTTATTGATGTTTCTGCAGGCGATAAAATTCCACGAAAAGGTGGGCCGGGTATTACAAAATCGGATTTATTAATCATTAATAAGATAGACGTAGCCAACCTAGTCGGTGCATCGCTAGAGGTAATGGATGCAGACACCAAAAAAATGCGTGGAGACAAACCGTTTATATTTAGCAACATGAAAACTCAGCAGGGCCTTGCAGACATAATTTCGTTTATCGAAAAGGAAGGCATGCTGAGCTTGTAAGACTTAACATTAATATTGAGGAATTAAATCATGAGATTACATTGCATATTACTTAGCGCTTTTTTCTTTTTTGCGAATACTGCGAATGCGCATACTGATACGTTTTTAGGGGAAGGCGCCCATCATAATTTTTACCACATACTATTTTGGGCGTTATGCGCAGCTGTAGCGTTTACAATTTTTCGATGGGTAAGAGCAAAGCGAATGAATAAGTAGGTAAAGCTTGAATTTTAGAGAGTTAACAACCTACGAATAATATTGAAATAGTCGTAGGTTGTTTGAATAATCATAATGATAACTTACTCGTTCTGACACAAACCTGCATGCCAACTATTGCTCGTGATACTGAACAGTTAACAATCCTTATTTATAGGTTTTAGTGTCTCATCATTTATAATTTTTTAATGAATTGTTATTTTAAGGCTTTAGCGCTTATTCTAATGTCATCGAATTCGATGATATTAGAGTGAGAAGCGGGTTAAATAGTTTTACACTTACGGTCGAGTTTAAACTCTACTTCATTGAAAGGGCTTGACTATTAAATGAAGGGTTTCAAAAATTGATCGGGAATATTCGCCGCATTCCGACCAAGTAGAATTACTCTATTTATACCAGTGCGGTAAAAAACTCACATTCTGAGAACACTTAGCTTTACCGCTTACTAGTCCCTAACACCCCGAATATTCCCATCCATCACAAGTGCCTCAACCAGCCCGTTCTTTTCATCCATCTCAAACCGAACACTACTGCCATTCTTGGCAAAAAATAGCCCTTCACCTTCATGAAAATACTCTTCATTTTCAACATAAGGTAAGGCATTAAGCACAAATCCATTGGCTGTTTTTTCTAGCACCACATCAACACTCACAGGGTTAGTTACCACGTAGGTTCCAATGTATTTACTCAGTTCCTTTGGGCTTATGGGTACTAACTTC
>Ga0208316_1000710_pt1 | contig 24617 bp, 22 predicted proteins | sample MalvireepMed_231_FD_184240 | JGI IMG/M metagenome (GOLD analysis project Ga0208316, IMG submission 184240) | Marine viral communities from the Global Malaspina Expedition - Malaspina viral metaG DeepMed_231 (SPAdes) (version 2) | ecosystem: Environmental > Aquatic > Marine > Oceanic | place... | reverse complement strand
TAATGGAACAATATCGTAACAACCACTAGCCCCATTAGGGTTAGGTGGCGAGGTGCTCATCCCATTACCCACAACCAAGATCCAAATGATCTGCGGGTTGGTGGCATTTAAAAAGTTGGTAGGATCAATAATGGCCAAAGAAAAATCCGGGGCCGTAAGGGCTACATCCCCAGCAGCAATGGCATTAAACTCGTCCTCGTAATAGTAAATATCGTAATGGGTAGGGTCTAAGCCCGTAAGTACCTCGGGCTCTACTACCGTTAAATCGAAAAAAGTTAATCCATCGGCAACCGCATCATCACACAAACGAAGTGGACCCGCAGGTTCGGTAACCATAGGAGAATCGCGGACTTCAAGATCCAACTCCACAACAGCATAACAACTACTTGTAGCACTATTTACCCGAGCATAAACCACATCGTTATAGGCATCATCATTTGGATAGGGGTTAGGCAATGGTAAAACACCATTGTCGGCATCCAAAAAGGTACCATGGTAGCTCACCGAAAGATCGGGGTCACCCAATGTTATATCTGTGTCGGCCAAGGTAAGATCGAACTCTGTAAAGCCATCATTATCATCATCGCAAAGCACCAACGGCTCCGGCATGTCATTATAAGTAAAGGTGGGAACAAATTCTATCAGTACATCACCCTCTGAAGTACATAGCCCAGCCAAATCTAAAATAAGCTTGTAGCGACCCGTCTGGGTAACCGTTAATGAAGGGTTGGTTTCTGGCGGAACAAAATCTACAAAAGTACCGGACCCAAGTGGGTCTTCGTACTGCCATGTAAAGTTAGAACCATTCGGCACATCGCCATCTGGAGCAAGGATGTATTCTTCTCCTTCGCAACGCGCCGTCCCGTTGGGTGCAGTAAGGTCGAAACCTAAATCGATGTCCCCTACGTTAAAGGAGCCTGCTTCCAAAAATACTGCGATATCGTAAGCCGTATCGGTTTCATCTGCTACTACCAACTTAATGGTGTACGGATTACCAATAATGACGGCCCCAAGGGCAGTCAATTCTACCGTTTGTCCATTCTGATTGATAGCCGCATCGGCAGCAATATTAAATGGCTCGAAATTGTATTTGTCGAAGTATTCTGGGTTTACCGCCCCACATTGACCAGGAACCTCCTCCCGGATATTTGTTACTTCTATAGGAGTGGCTGTTCCAGGCAGTACCGCCAAATTTTGAACGACACCTGTAACTTGGTCTTCTAGTATAAAGGCAAAGGCATCAGAAAATGTACACTCGAAATTTTGATTGTACTCCTCGGAGGTCATTATAAAGTCGAAGCTGATCTCGGAGATCAACGGAACAAAGTCGAATTGTATCCAAGATGCATTGTTGGTCCCTGTGGCAGTGGTCTGCGCTTCGAGATCTGCATCTCCGGGCCAACCAAAGCCTCCATCACTCATCAGCGTAGTATTTCCTCCAGGAATCTCGGCAACATTTCCTGAGGTTAAAACGACCCCTTCAGCAAACGGAAAATCGGTCCCACCTGCGTCAAAAGAGGCAATCCCGTTTACGTCGCCAAAATCGGTACCCGTACTTTGAAGAAAGTTGGAAGTCTCGGCACAAGTTCCTGTAATTAGGATGTCCTGCACCAATTGTTGCGTAGTTAACGTCTCATCTACGGTAAACTGGGCATAGGAGTTAAACGAAAACAGAACTACTAGGGCGAGTAATAGTTTCTTCATAAATAGGTTATTATGCTGCCAAATATATCGAATACATTGGTTTTCTTTCCTAATTTTGCAAAAAAAAGCACCCAATGGAACAATTTAGCGTTAGCCTTCAATCCACTAACAACGAAAATATCCTCAAGTTTATTGTTAACACTTTCTTAACTCAGGCTAGCAGTCATGAGTTTAAAAACATAGACGAGGCTGCACCAAGCCCATTGGCGCAACAATTATTTTATCTCCCCTTTGTGAAGACGGTGTACATTTCTCAGAACTTTGTCGCCATAGAAAAATACAATATCGTTGGCTGGGAGCAGGTTCAGGACGAGGTTGCACAATCTATCGCAGATTATCTAAACGAGGGCAAACCCGTGATTCTGGAGACAGAAACTGCTAAAAAGGTCCCTATTACCCTTTATGCCGAAAGCACCCCCAACCCAGGTGTGATGAAGTTTGTGGCCAATAAGCCTCTGGCGGACGGCACCTTCGAGTTTAAAAACATAGACGAGGCCAACGAAGCTCCATTAGCCAAGAGTTTATTCAACTTTCCATTTGTGAAAGAGGTGTTTATCAGTGCCAACTACGTTTCTGTAGCTAAGTACGAAATGGCCGAATGGCAGGACATAGCACAAGAATTGCGCAATTTTATCAGAGAACACCTAGAGTCTGGAAAGCCGATTTTTACAGACGCCTTCCTGTCTGAAACACCTAAGGCCGAAGATAATTCGACCCCAGCAGTACAGCGGGAACCTTTAACAGACATTGAGGCAGAAATCGTAGCAGTGCTCGATGAGTATATCAAACCGGCTGTGGCCTCAGATGGAGGAAACATCGCTTTCGACTCTTATTCTGAAGAGTCTAAAACCGTTCGTGTTATCCTACAAGGAGCCTGTAGCGGCTGTCCTTCTTCTACCGTTACCCTGAAAAACGGTATAGAAGCGACGCTAAAAGAGCTCTTAAAGGACAAAGTATCTAGTGTGGAAGCCATCAATGGCTAATGCTTGCACTTTTTTAGCTTGTGCAGAAGCCTAGCTTGGCACAAAACTGTATTTTTATCGATATTTTGAATTCAAATGAGAAACCTTTTATGGGCCCTCTCTGCCTGTTTGCTATTGGCTAGCTGTGGCGAGAAGAATACCGAAACTGTGACCGAACATACCTTTACCAACGACTTGATCCACGAGACCAGTCCCTACCTATTACAACACGCCCATAACCCGGTGAATTGGAGGGGATGGAATCCGGAGACGCTTTCTTATGCCAAGGAGACCAACCAATTGATGATCGTTAGCATAGGTTATGCAGCCTGTCATTGGTGTCATGTAATGGAAAAGGAAAGCTTTGAGGACTCCACGGTGGCTGCCTTGATGAATGATCGCTTTGTCTCTGTGAAGGTAGATAGAGAAGAACGCCCAGACGTCGACCAGGTTTATATCAATGCAGTACAACTGATGACCGGCAACGCTGGCTGGCCTCTAAATGTAATTACCTTGCCCGATGGACGTCCGGTTTGGGGAGGGACTTATTTCCGCAAAGAGCAATGGATGCAAGCCATAGAACAGGTGGCAGACCTCTACGACGAAGACCCGTCCAAACTCGTTACCTATGCCGATCGTTTGGAAGATGGTATTAAAAGCATGGATATAATCGAGCTCAATACAGACCAGATCGATTATACCAATTATGACGACACTCCCTTAATCGATTCTTGGAAACAGCGCTTCGACCCAGAATATGGAGGGACCGCAGGTGCTCCTAAATTTATGATGCCCTCGGACTGGTCTATGTTGTTAAGACAGGCCATTAATGAACAAGATGAGCTGCTGCTAGCTCAAGTAAAAGTCACCCTAGATAAAATGGCCATGGGAGGCTTGTACGACCATGTAGGTGGTGGTTTTGCACGGTATAGCACAGACCCAAAATGGCATGTCCCCCACTTCGAAAAGATGCTTTATGACAATGCACAATTGGTAAGCCTATACAGCCAAGCCTATAGCGCGTTTAAAGATCCTTTTTATAAGGAAGTTGTGGACGGCATCTTACAATTTGTCGCCAAAGAGCTCACTCATCCGGAAGGTATGTTCTATTCTTCTTTGGATGCCGATAGCGAACAGGAAGATGGGACACTAGTGGAAGGAGCATTTTACACCTATAAGCTCGAAGAATTGCAAAGCGTGCTAGAGGAAGATTTCGAAGATTTTGGCGAATATTATAACGTGAACGAGAAAGGTCTTTGGGAAGAAGAAGATGTATACGTCCTCTTTAAAGATAAACACGACCAAGCGTTTATCGCTAGTAAAGGCTGGACCATGGACCAATTAGGTTCCAAAAAGCAGCAATGGCACCAACGTTTGGCCGATTATCGATCGAATCGAATTGCGCCGAGACTAGACGACAAGTCGCTTACTTCCTGGAATGCTTGGATGATAAAAGGCTATGTAGATGCATATAGAAGTTTTGGGACTCGGGCATATCTGGATGTTGCATTAAAGAACGGGGAGTTTATAAAAAACAAACAACTAAAAGAGAACAACAGCTTATGGCATTCTTATAAAGATGGCCAATCTACCATAGAAGGCTATTTAGAAGATTATGCCGCCGTAATCGCTGCCTTTATAGACCTTTACGAGGTTACTTTGGATGCCCAATGGCTCCAAATCTCTAATGATTTAGTGCAACAATGCTTCGAAAACTTCTACGACGATAAAAATAGCATGTTCTATTTTACCTCGGCTAAAGAAGAGCGCTTGATGACGCGCACCATAGAATACAGAGATAATGTAATCCCGTCTTCCAACTCGGTGATGGCCAAAAACTTGGCGGTTTTATCGCATCATTTTGACGATGAACGCATGCGCCAAAGCTCCTTACAAATGCTGAAGAATATCCAGCAGGAGATGGAGCAGTATCCAAGCAGTTTTGGAAACTGGCACGACCTTCTTATGGACCATAAACGCAAGTTTTATGAGATTGTCGTTGTCGGTCCGCAAGCGCTAGAAATGGTCGCCCAATTAAACGAATTATACCTGCCCAATAGCATGATTGCCGGGTCTACGTCCCCTGGGGAAGAACCATTGCTAAAAGGGCGGTATCAGGAAGACAGAACCATGGTCTATGTATGTGTTAACAACACCTGCAAATTGCCGGTTGACAACTTAGAGGCTGCCATCAAATTGTTAGATTGATAACAAAACGAGGGTTAATACTATTAACTTCTCATGTCCTGAGCACTTTTACTATTTTTTTAACATCATCTGAGAGCCAAAATTTTTATATTCGCAGCTTGCTAGAAATAAGCTCTTTGCGTCGTTGAGCATCGCATTTTATAAAGCAAGACGATAGGTGTTCTAAATCGCCTGTCATAAACCCTAACTTTGAGACTATAAATAATTAAATAAGCTATGAGAAACTACCTTAAAACAAGCCTTACATTACTTGCGCTGACAGTAGCATTCGGTGTTTTTGCACAAAACCCAAACAACCTGAACAACAGTTCACAGTTTGTTAGCAGCACTTCCATCAAGGCCTACCCAGCCAACGAACGCATCTCCGGTTCCCCTTACGAAAACGCCGATTTTGTGAAAGGAAACATCTATAAAGACGGCGGGTTACTCGCCAATGGTGTAGCTGTTCGTTACAATGCAGTAAGAGACGAGATCGAAATCAAAAAGGAAGTAGACGATCATAACCGTACAGGGAAAGTGATGGTCAAATCCCCAGACCTTTATGTAAAGATCTTAAACAAGGTATTTGTATTTGTAAATAAAAAAGAAGGTATAGATAAGCCTGGTTACTTTATGGTATTGCACGAAGGAACCGATTACAATCTATACAAAAAAGTAAAAAAGGAGTATATAGAAGGAGCCGAGTCTATGAACTCGTTGACTCGTGACATTCCAGCTATGTACAAAGAGCACATAAGCTACTACTTGGTTGAAAAGCAATCTGGTGAACTAAAAGAATTCCCAAGTTCTAAAGGAGGTAAATTCAATGTTTTTGGAAACAAGAAAAAGCAATTGAAAAATTACGCCAAAGAAGAAAAGCTTAACATCAACAAGGAATATGCACTTGTAAAAGTCGTTAAGCAATTCGACACCATGTAAGTAGGGCAGTAAAACTAACTAACCCATACTTGACATGAAAAAGTTTCTAATTCTTGCCCTCGGTTTTTGCACCTTAGGAGTTAGTGCCCAAAATACGGTTACCGTAAAAAACGGAACCTTGGGCAACTCTGGTAATTACTCGAATATGGATTCCTTTTATAACGTACAGGAAGGCGACGTAATCGTTTTAAACGACGATACCAAAGGCTCCCCCTATGTGTATGAGGATTTCCAAATGGGTAAATTGATTAACAAAGAAGGCAAAGTGGTGGTGAACAACGTCGCTCTCAATTACAATGCCTATAACGATATGATGGTTGGCAAGCCATCTGTCAACGCTCATAAGGACCATGCCAAAAATTTGACCAAGTCTACAGAATTCGATGTAAAAATCGGGAACGATCTATACATCGCGGTAATTGTCAATAATTACGACTTGGGCTACTTTCAATTACTATCTAAGGGCGACAAGGTAAGTTTGATTAAACGCTACGACAAGGAGTACAAACCCAAAGAGCTGGCGACCACTTCTCTAACCAGAGATATCCCAGCCATGTTCAAGGACAAAGAGTTTTACTATTTATACTACCCAGATGGGCAGTATGAAATGTTACCGACCTCCAAGAGTAAATTAATCAAGTCTATGGGCGATTATTCTGGGGATATCAAGTCGTTTATCAAAAGAAATAAACTCAATGTTTCTGACGAAAAGGACTTGACGCAAATCGTTGCATACTACAACTCGTTACTACAGAAATAGGTATTTCCTATTTATAAAATAATAAGGGCCGGATCAAATAATGATCTGGCCTTTTTTTATTCGAACTGTTTGTACAACTAACTAATAGAGTATGACACATAAAATGCGTTATCCCAACTTAAAATCTTTCAGATAATAAGGCTCAAAATAGGCTACGTCTTCAAACGTGGCCTTTTTTAATTTCTCTTGGGCCAAAGGAGCCATTTGTTGGGCAGAGGGCAAAACCTCTGGGATAAAGTTCGCATTGGGATGATTGCAAATGGCTGCAAACTTTTCGACACCAGATCCAATAAAGGTTACAGGACCTCGCTGCAAATATTCGACAAAAGAGGTTTCGTCCAGTATTTCGGCCTGTGTATCGCGCAGCTGTTGGTAATCTGCATCGAAAACAGCCGAATACACTTCCATCCGCCTGGCATCCATCATGGCCACAATTTGGCCCTTCGGCTCTGCTACTTTGTGAGCCAATACCGTTAGTGTTGGCACGGATATCAAAGGTAGATTATTAGCAAAACACAAACCCTTGGCAGCGGACACCCCGATTCGCAAACCGGTGTAAGAGCCAGGCCCCTTGCTTACCGCTATGGCTTGCAAATCTGCAAATCCAACACCCTGCTGCTCCATAATTTCGCCGATGTAGCTATGCAAGCGTTCTCCATGCGAAAAGCTCTGACTATTGTCCTCTTTTAACACAATAGCGCCTTCCGGAGAGGAAAGCGCTACAGAGCAATTGGTGCTAGCTGTTTCTATGCACAGTATCATTATTCTTCGGTATCCTCGGCTTCTTTCTCTGAAGTCGAGTCTTCGTTTTCTGCTTCTATTTTATCGCCGATGTCCAACATTTTGGTCACCAGATTATAGGGTCCAGTAATAATTAGATCGTCCTCGGACAGACCGGTTTTTACCTCGATATGACTGTCGTCTTGTATTCCGGTTTCCACCACACGCAACTGCGCTTCGTTTCCAACTTTTACAAATACGGCCTCGAATTTATCATCTCCTGCAGGCTCTTTTCGCTTGTCAGATTTATTGCTGATCGTGTCATTAGGCGTTTTGATGACGATAGCACTGATAGGTATTCCGATGACAGATTCACGCTTATTGGTGATGATATCCACCGTCGCGGTCATTCCTGGGCGGAAGGGAGAAAAATGCTTGGGTTTCCCTTCGGTTAAATCTTCGTAGCTATTGGCGAGAATACGGACCTTAACCTTAAAATTGGTTACCTGATCTACAGAAAGGGCCGTCTCTGCCGAGTTGGCAATTTCGGTCACAATCCCTTTAAACTCGCGTTTTAAGTAAGCATCTACCTCCACTATGGTAGAATCGCCTATGGCAACTTTTACGATGTCGTTTTCGTTTACATCTACCTCCACCTCCATATTGTCGAGGTTGGCTACACGAACGATTTCTGTACCTGCCATTTGGGCTGTTCCTACTACGCGCTCCCCTAATTCTACAGAAAGCTTAGAAATCGTTCCAGTACGTGGAGCAAAAATGGTAGTACGGGCCAAATTATCTTGGCTCTGTTTGACGTTAGCCGCCGCACTTTGTACACTGTAATAGGCAGACTCTTTGTTGGCTTGTGCAATTTCGTAATCGGCCACAGATCGATCCCATTCAGATTTAGAAATCACTCCTTTGTCGAAAAGGGACTTGTTCCGATTGTAGTTTAGCTCTGCATTTTTAAGATTTGCATTCGCTTGGGCCATTTGGGCCTGTACATTTTGTAGTGTAGCCTGAGATTGATTGAGGGCAGACTGGATAAGGTCCGGGTTAATTCGCACCAAAAGGTCTCCTTTTTCTACCTGCTGCCCTTCCTTTATGGGCAACTCGATAACCTCTCCCGATACTTCGGAAGATAGCATCACCTCTACTTCGGGTTGTATTTTCCCAGTTGCGGCAACAGTCTCAACGATGGTTATAGGCTCGACTTCGGTCACTTCGACCATCTTGACATTTCGGTTGTTCTTTTTACCGACCATCAAGAGAATCACTAAGAGCACAGCTCCTATACCGATTCCAAGCCAGATGAGTGTCTTTTTACGCATACATTAGAATTTTAGTTCTGTGGCAGGAATACCAAAGTACAATTCTAATACTTTTAATCGAAATATATACTCGTACTTGGCTCTATTTGCCTCTATTTTGGCGTTGTCGTAACGCAGTTTGGACTGGCTAAAATCGAAAGCGTTAGTTAAACCAACGTCGTAGCGGTCCTTTGCATATTGGTAAGCTAGCTCTTGCGATTCTAAAGAAACCGTTGCAGATTCGAAGGCCTTAAGCGATCCACGAGCATCTACATATGCCTGATAAACATTAGACTCTAAGTCTAATTTTGCCTGCTCCAACAAATACTCCTGACGCTTGATGTTTACTTTGCTTCTCTTCACATTGTTGCGTGTAGACATCCCATTAAAGATGGGTACATTAAGTTGAAGTCCATAAGAAATACCATCGTTTAGGTACAACTGCTCTACATAAGGCAAGGCAGCCTGTTCTACTATACTGGTATTAGGCACTTCGGTAACTACGGTCTGTCCTGTCTCTTGGACCACCCCTATTGGGGTTGTAATTGTTGGGTTGTCCGGATCTACTACTGTCCCAATTCTGGAGAAATCCGACTCACGAGTGTTGTAGTTAAAAAACCCATTGATAGATGGATAGTAAGCCCCTCTAGCCAATTGTAAGTCTTTGTTGGCGATGTCCAAATTGTTCTCTGCAATCTTAACTTCAGCTCTGTTCGACTGAGCAGAAGCAATAATGACACCTATCTCGTTTTGAGTAATACCCTCGTCGATGATATCGTAGCCCTCATCCTCGACGTCAAAAGTGTCGTAGTCTTCTACCAAAAGCAACTGTGCTAAGCTGATAAGAGAAATTCGAGTATCGTTTTCTGCACCCACTATGGCTCGTTTCTCGGCCGCATCTGTCGCTTTGATGTCTAAAAGGTCTCCTCGGGGCAATACCCCGGCCTCTACCAGCTGTTCTGTACGACCTATTTGCTCTAAGGTAACCTCATTCTGCGCTTGCAAAGAGGACAAGTTGGCTTTATTTAATAGGACTTGTAAATAACCTGTTGCTACAAACAAAGAGATGTCATCGGTCATCTTCTTTAATCCATACTGAGCTGCCAATTGCGATAACTCTGCGCGTTGCAAGGCACGGTGATTTCTTAATCCTCCAAATATATTAACCCCCATGGTCACGCTATAAGAAGAGTTTCGTGAAGTTTGGGTTCGTAATATTCCGGTGGTTACATCCTGGGTAAGACCAGTATTCCAAGCATTGGAAACCGATCCATTTAAGGATGGGAGGAAATTACCGACCGCATCGCTTTTATCGATGTCCGCCGACTCTATATCGAGCATGCTTTGCTTGACAGATATGTTGTTCTCCAGGGCGTAAGCTACGCACTCCTGAAGTGTCCATTTCTTGTTTTGCGCCTGTAGGGTTCCGAAAAACAACAGGCAAAAAGCCAAAACAGTTACTTTTTTCATAATGCTTGGTGTTGAAAAGTTTGTCTTAAGAATGACCAATGTGTTACAAAGTTCGGAAAAATTAGTAGGATATATCATCCACCTTGTCCAAAGTCTCCTGCAGGTTTTACCTGATTCCACACTTTGATCTTGTCTTCCGCGCCTATACCGCTTTTAATCTCCACATTGATTCCGTCGCTAATACCCAATTCGATCTCGCGGCGTTCGAATTCTTGCTCGCCAGTTTCGATCTCGACAAATGGGTCCTGCGTTTTTGGATCGTATTGAACCAGGCCTTCTTTTACAGATAACACGCTATCTGCACGTGCTAGTATAATAGATGCATTGGCACTAAGACCGGCTCTGATAAAGGTAGTATCCTTTGGACTAAGCGTCCCTTTGATCTCGAATTGAATAGCACCGTTTTCTTCTATCCCCTTAGGAGCGATATAATCCAATACGGCGTCGAACTTTTTATTCTCTATGGCCCCAACGGTGATTTCCAAAGGAAGTTCCTCGCTGATTTTTCCAACTTCACTTTCGTCTACCTTGCCTTCAAAAATCATCTTGTTGACATCTGCAAGGGTTGCGATGGTAGTTCCATCGTTAAAGTTGTTGGCTTCGATGACTTGGTTCCCGGCTTTTACCGGAACGTCCAATACCATCCCAGCTACTGTGGCTCGGATCTCTGTATTGGCGGTAGCACCCATGCCTACGGTAGTACCAGTCTTTACGATATCGTATGTTTCTCGAGCACTTTGAACGCCCACCTTTTCGCGGTTATAGCGTTGAACAGCTTGGTTGTAAGCCAACTCGGCATTGTCGAACTCGTTGGCAGAAATCACCCCTTTTTCATAGAGGTTTTTGTTACGCTCGAAGATGTTTTTCTCGCTTTCCAGCGCCAATCGAGCCGTCTCCAGTTCGGTTTCGGCACTGTTGATACTGTTACGCGCGCTGTTAAGCGAATTTACATTAGGAACAACCTTTACTCTGGCGATTAAATCTCCGCTTTGCACGATGTCCCCCGCTTCTACAAATACCTCATCGATAATTCCCGAGATATTGGGCTTAATAAGAACTTCTTCCTTTGGAACTATGCTCCCAGTGGCCACGGTTTTTTTAACGATGGTCTGTTTGGAAGCAGTCTCGGTAGTATAAATTACCGGGTCCTGCTGGTTCTTTTGGAACAAGTAGTATAAGGCGCCTGTGAAGGTTATCACAATGACGGCCAAAATTACAATGGTTACTTTCTTTTTCATGGTTCTATTGGTTAATGTTTTTTATTCTGTGCGCAAGGCATCTACGGGTTTTACTTTAATGGCATTCTGTGCCGGAATCAATCCTGCCAAGAGTCCGGATACGACTAAAATGGTAAGCGCAATTATCACCACATTAATGTCGACGCTCGGGTTGGCAAACATATCTATTGGGCCTGCGGCATCTAAGGCCAAATTGATCAAATAAATAATCAAGGCACCAAAGGTGATTCCCATCATCCCAGAGACAATAGTCAAAAAGATAGACTCTAGTAGCACCTGGCCACGTATGGACCAAGGGCTAGCTCCAATGGCTCGTCGTATTCCGATTTCCTTGGTGCGTTCTTTTACTACGATTAGCATAATGTTGGATATCCCGATAATTCCGGAGATCAACACTAGCGATCCTACGAAGTAGGCAATAAGTTTAAGAGCAAAGAACAAGCCTTCTATTCGGCTATATTGTTCGTATAAATCGAAATTACCGATGGCCCTGTTGTCTTCGGGGTGGATAGAATGTCGTTCTTTAATCACATCAAAAACCTGAGTCTTTAACTGAGTGATGGATTGGCCGTCTTCCGCTGTAATAGCCATCCAGCCTACTCGATCGCCCTGATTAAACGCCTGTCCAAAGGCGGTAAAAGGTGTATATATTTCTTTTGAACCTTCTTCGCGATCTCCACCTTGCGATTTTTTCTTATAGGTCCCAACGACGACAAAGTTTACGCCATTAATTTTGATATAAGTCCCGATAGGATCTTCGCCTTTCTCGTAAAGTCCCGTCACTACACCCTCTCCAATGACGGCTACTTTTCTCTTTTCGTTGATGTCGCCATAGTTGATAAAACGTCCACTTGTAATATCCATGGGTTCTTGTTGAATGATCTCTGGATAATCGCCATAAACATTATAGGCTCCAGAATTTAGTCCCCGAACCACATTGTTGCTTCCACCAAAACCACCTAACTGGTTTCTCGGAGATACAAAACGCATATGCGGCACATTGTCTTTTATGGCTTGTACATCTCCAATACGGTAACGGAATCTTCTGCCTTTCGGTAAACCTTTGTAGGGTTTTGAGATCCGCTGGGTCCACATAAACATGGTATTGGTTGCAATGTCGCCAAAATCCGACTTTACACCATTTTCTAGGCCTTTTCCTGCAGCCAATAGGATGACCAGGATAAAGATTCCCCAAATTACTCCAAAGGCTGTCATAGCCGTTCTAAACCAGTTACTGCTTAGCGCCTCGAGTATTTCACTCCAACTATCTCTACTAAAAAGTGTCATTCTTCTCTAAGGGCTTCTATTGGTTTAATACGGGCCGCTCGCCAGGCTGGAAAGAATCCGGCCAAGGCTCCGGCGATGATCAATACAAATACGGTGGTAAGAGCCACATTAAAATTTACAGAAGGATTAACGATATAATCGATCTCTACATTCGGGCCCACGATTTCCAAGAGACCCATACTCACGATGAGGCCAAGGAATCCGGCAATGGCAGTAATAAAAATTGACTCATGTAATATCATCCCGATAATAGACCAAGGTTGTGCCCCTATGGCCTTACGGACGCCGATCTCTTTGGTTCGCTCTTTTACGATGATCAGCATGATGTTACTTACCCCAACAACCCCAGCGATGATGGTACAGATACCGACAATCCAGAAGAACAGTTTTATCACGGCCATCAGGTCGTAAAATCGTTTTGCTTCTTCTAGGGTATTAAATACGTTAATGGCCGAAGGATCTTCTGGAGCCACAATATGTCGTTCTTTTAAGAAGGCTTCTATCTCTGCAGAAAACTGAATCGATTGCTGTAAGGCCATCGCAAAGTTTTCTTGTCTTTTTAGCGTAAACCCTAAGTTTCGCACCTTATCGCCTCCGTTAAATACCCGTTGAGAAGTAGAAAGCGGTAGAAACACCCGAGATTCTTCTCTTTCCCCTCCTGGATCTGTATAGACACCAACAACTTTAAAGTTGATGCCAGAGATTTGGATCTGCTCCCCGATGGGGTTCTGCCCGCGTTCGAAAAGATCCTCGTAGACTTTATTCCCAATGGTTACAACCTTCTCGTAATTATCCTGATCTGTATAGTTGATAAAACGCCCATAGGTAAGGGTGGCATTCTCTATAAACTGATAATCTGGGAACACGCCTTCGATGCGGTAAGAACCAGACTCTTGTTTGTAGCTTGTAAGCCCACTCCAAATGCGATAAACAGACGATTTAAACTCCAAATCGTCTTCGTATTTCTTGATCAGAAAATCGTAGTCGTCATTTTTGAGTTCGATAAAACGACCCGGGTTAAGCCCTTTGTGTTCTACGGTAGTAACCCCAGTCCAAACGCCTACCCGATTGGTGGCATCCTGTTCGAATTCTTGGGCGATTCCATTCTGCATCCCTTGACCGAAGCCCAATAAGATCACCAATATAAAAATCCCGAAGAAGACCGAAATCATCGTTAAGATGGTTCGCAGCCAATTCTTCCGAATGGTTTCAAATATTTCCTGCCAGCGTTCTATATTAAACATGACTAGCTTCTTTAACCCGTACTTGCTTTACGCGCTTATCGTCAATAATCACGCCATCTTTTAGATGAACAATTCGTTTACACATATGTGCGATATCATCCTCATGTGTAACAATTAGGATCGTTTTACCTTCGTCGTTGATCCCTTGCATGATCTCCATCACCTCGTAAGAAGTGGTCGAATCTAAGGCTCCTGTAGGCTCATCGGCCAGCAAAACCTTTGGATCACTCGCCAAGGCACGTGCTATAGCAACTCTTTGCTTTTGTCCTCCAGAAAGTTCGTTTGGATGGTGGTCTGCCCACTGCCCTAAACCTACCTTTTCTAAGTAGCTCATCGCAGTTGCCATACGCTCTGTTCGCTTTACCCCTTGATAATACAAAGGCATGGCCACGTTATCTAAGGCAGATTTGTACGAAATAAGGTTAAAAGACTGAAATACAAACCCTAAAAATTGGTTCCGGTAGCGTGCTGCCACCTTCTCGTTCAGGTTTTTGATGGGTGTCCCCGAAAGGGTGTAAGAGCCCTTTTCGGCCTCGTCCAGCATCCCTAAAATATTTAGAAAAGTAGATTTCCCAGAGCCCGAAGACCCCATGATAGCTACCATCTCTCCTTCTTCAACATCGAAATTAATCCCCTTGAGTACGTGCAGCGTATTACTGCCCATATGGTAGGATTTGTGTAAGTCTTTGATTTCAATCATCCTAAAGCAACGTTTTGCACAAAATAACAGCCTTTAAACTGTGATTATGTAAAATTCTTGTTAAGACTTACTGGCTGTGGTTAGTGGAAGTCTCATACATAAGACTGCTTTGAAAATAAAATGTTACACCCTGTTTTAACTTTGTTCGGCGCGCGCATTTTTACGCATGCGATAAATGGCATAACCCACCCCACCGATAAGCAAATATGGAAACAGCATCAAATAGACTATGCCGTTGTTTATTCCTTTGGCTGTGCCACCGCCATCCTCACTTTCGAGCACCGCACGACACATGGCACACTGGGCCTCGGCAGGTGTAACTACAAGTAGCAATAGAACTAGTATAAGCACTAGGCGCTTCATACGTAATAAGGAGAAATTAGCAGATAAACGACTACCCCAGTCACAGCTACATACAACCATAGAGGGAAGGTAATTTTAGCTAGCTTTCGGTGCAGCTCAAATTTGCCTAAAATGGCCCGCACATAGGTAATCAATACAAAAGGAATGATTAGGATGGAAAGTACAATATGTGAAATCAGGATAAAGTAATATACGGGCTTGATCCATCCCTCTCCTCCAAATGGCGTCGCATCTGATGTCATATGATAGACCACATACATCACCAGAAACAAAGCAGATAACACCAAGCAGGCTTTAATAAGGCGCTCATGAGCGGCTCTATTCCCTTGCTTTATCTTGCGTACCGCCATGACCAATAAAATCGCTGTGAGGCCATTGATTGTCGCATATATCGGTGGTAAAAAGCCAAGTCGCTCTACCCCCTCGATTCTGTAATTGAATAAAATAGCTACCACCACAGGGATGGCGATAGAAAGGACCCAGGTCCAAATTTTGTATTTTTTTTCTTTTGATATTGTAGCATCCATTATTTAAGCAACTTTTTAATGTCTTTAACCAGCATATTTATGCCCTTTTCTTCCAAACCGTCATAATAGATAAGCGGATTGCCATGTTCGTCATAGCGAGAGCGAATATTCCCTTCTTGATCGATTAAGGCAAAAAACCCAGAATGCTCGAAGCCGCCTTCTACCTCTGGTGCTTCACCTACATATAGATTAAATCCACTATTTGCCAAATCGTAAATGGCCGCTTTATCGCCGGTAAGCAGGTGCCAATTCGGATTGGTAATCCCATAGCTTTCTGCATAGGCAAAAAGCACCTCTGGGGTATCAAACTTTGGATTGATGGTAAAAGAGGCGATACCAAGATCTGCCTTTCCATAAAACTCGTTTTGGATCTTCACCATATTCTGATTCATAATCGGGCAGATCGAGGGGCAAGTGGTAAAAAAGAACTCGGCCACATATACTTTACCTGCATAACTACTATTGGTGATGGTGTCTTCTGTTTGGTTAACAAAAGAAAACTCGGGTACTTTTCCGATGGTTGCCATCGCACTTGCCGGGTCACCCTCTACAGCTGCTCCATTTCTCACCAAATTATGCCGATCGCCATCGACCACTTCATCATTGGAAATTCTATCTATTATTTTTGGAACAAATATGATCCCAAAAACCAGGACGACGAAGCTAATACCAATATATGAGTTACTTTTCTTCATGCTGATTAGATCTCTCGGTCCGAATTATACTTTTTTAATGCCAGACGATATTCTGCCAATACCACTTTGATGTCGTCGCTCATCTTATTGTTGATCTCTGCATAGTCTGCAGAATTGTAGCCATACATAATGCCATAATCCTCGTCATCGTCACGTCCACGCAAGTTGCGTTGCTTGTCAATAATAAATACCTGAAAACTTCCTGAAGTACCATCGAGCCCAGCTCCGGTCCCAAGACTATAGAAAAGCTTCTCGATGGCAGCTGCGTCGGCCATGGCGAAATACCAATGCTCGGGATCGGCTATTTCCTGGATTTTCTCCTGCAATTCGAGGGCACTAGGTTTTTGATCTGGGGTAATAATACTCACAAACTGAAATTCGTCAAACTGATGATTCTTTTTGTAAATTTTATGAGCCAAGTTAAAGGCACTGGCCTTTTTGGCATCCAAATCGCTTCCGTAAAAGGTCAAGACGGTAATGCGATCCTCCAGTCGAAGCTCGGTGGTGTCGATTCCCTGAAAGGCATAGAGTTCTTCTACCCCTTCCGATAAGGTAGGAAGTTTAACAAAGTTGTTCTTGGCCGAAGCAAAGAAGAGATAGACCGTTATCGGCAATAAAAACAGAACAGCTAAGACAACAAACTTCTTTGTTTGCACGATTGAAGACTTTTTACAAAAATACGACCAAGGCGGGGGTCGGACAACATCTTTGGCCACTTTTTAATAAAAAACCCGGCCATATAGCCGGGTTTTTAAGATGTGTTTTTTTACTTCCTAGAAGTTAAACTTGATGTAGTTCGATTTGTATACATCGTAGATATAATCTCCTTCGATAAGGAGAATCAGGATTAAGTAGCAAATCAAAAATACCGCTGTCCATACCACAGAACGGCGTAAGGACTTAAGTTCGTCACGCATGTGCATGAAGTCCCAGGTAATATAGTAGGCCTTAACCAAGGTTAAGATGATAAAGATCCAGTTAAGGAGTCTCATCGCCAAGAAACGGCCTTCTACCAAAGACTCTGGCTTTACAATACCCAACCAAACTTCGACGATGGTGATAATGGAAAGAAAAGCAAATACACCCCAAATCTTTTGAATGTTCGATTTGAACTTAAGGGTTCCTCGGAAGATCGCTAATTTATGCTCGTGTGCCATGTTGCAACTTATTCTTATTTATTAAACCAGATAGAAGAAGGTAAATACAAATACCCAAACCAAGTCTACAAAGTGCCAGTACAAACCGACCTTCTCGACCATTTCGTAGTTTTTTCTACGCTCGTAGGTACCGATAATTACGTTGAAAAAGATGATGATGTTAATGACCACCCCAGAAAATACGTGGAAACCATGGAATCCTGTGATAAAGAAAAAGAAGTCTGCGAACAAAGGATGCCCATACTCATTATGTTGCAAGTTGGCGCCTTCTACTACTAACTTCCCGTCGTTTACCAGTTTGTTAACTGCGACTTCTCTGCTATAAATCCCCTTTTCGCCAGAGCGATCTAGGTTGATATATTCACGCTCCAAACGAGCTACCTCCAATTTGTCGGCTTCGCTCTCTGAGGCGCGTAATTTTTCCATATTTGGGATCAACTCTGTCGAGCGGATCAACAAAGTCTCATCTGCCAAGAAACCTTTCTTTACTTCTTCGTAATTGAAGGAAGTTTGCGTCTCTGTCTCCGATGCATACCATATCCCATTTTTACGTTCATGCGTGACACGCTCTGATGGAATCTCTACAGCAAACTCACCGATGGCAACTCTGTTCCCATCTGTATCTAAGAATTGTAAAATCTTTCCGCCTCGGGTTTCTACCGCTCCGTAATCTCCTTTAATAAAAGTTGCCCACTCCCAGGCCTGAGACCCGACGAAGATCATACCTCCGATAATGGTGGCAAACATATACCAGATCACTTTGTTCTTTTGCATCTTGTGTCCGGCATCTACTGCCAACACCATAGTTACAGAAGAGAAGATCAGAATAAAGGTCATAAAGGCCACGTAATACATCGGCGCCGGAACTCCATGCAAAAACGGAACGTGTGTAAACACTTCATCCGCGATGGGCCATGAATCGATGAATTTAAAACGTGAAAAACCGTAAGAGGCGATGAATCCGGAAAAAGTCAAGGCATCAGAAACGATGAAGAACCACATCATCAGCTTTCCGTAGCTGGCGTTTAGAGGACGATTTCCTCCACCCCAGGTCGTTTCTTCGGTACCGGTACTGGTAACGGCTGTGTCCATATAATGAAATTGGGTTATTTAGTGTGCAAAAATAAGTATAATTTTTATCTAACGAAATAGAAAAATAAAAGAAGATAAATCCAAAGAATATCAACGAAATGCCAGAATGTAGCAGCGAGTTCTATACCAAGGGTTTTGCCTTCTGAATACTTTTGTTTATAATGATTATAAATTACTACCAGCAGGCAGACAAGGCCTGCAAAGACGTGAGCCAAATGCATCAAAACCACCAAATAAATAAAGGAGGTCGTTATGGTGCTTTCGCTTCCGGTAAAGTAATAGCCGTTGGCAATAATCTCCGAGAATCCGCGAAACTGAAAATAGACAAACAACACCCCTAATACAAAAGTGGTGATAAGCAGAATCATGCCTTGAGAATCTTTCCCGTTTTTAATTCGCAATTTTGCCAGATGTATACAAATACTGCTTAAAACGATGGCGCCTAAACTCAGGTAAAAGGCCTCTGGGATTTGGAAATCGGTAAGCCAGTCTTCACGCTCTTTACTTACCACGTATGCCGAAGTGAGTCCGGCAAAACTCATACACAAACTGATGATTCCAAACCATAGCATCATCTTCTTGGCTCTTCTGCTCTTAAGTTCTTCGCTTCCTTGTGTGTAATCCATTATCTGATGAATTTATCGACTACAAAAATGATTTGTAGCAATGTAATATATGTAACGCTTACCAACATCAGTTGGCGCGCCGCTTTATCTGTTTTTTGTTTATAGAGTCGAACGGCATAATAAATAAGCCAGCATCCTAAACCGAAGACCAAAACAGCCGAAACTGGGGTAATGTATAGGCGTCCAGTAACACCGAATGCTGGAATAAGCGAGGCCAATACCGTCCAAATAGAATAGAGGATGATTTGAATGGCAGTGCCTTCGTCCTTTTTCCCATTAGGCAACATAAAGAATCCGCCCTTTTTATAATCTTCAAATAAAAACCAGCCTATGGCCCAAAAATGTGGGAATTGCCAAAAAAACTGAATCATAAACAAGGTACCTGGTTCTATGCCAAAATCGTTGGTTGCCGCTACCCAACCCAACATAAATGGGATAGCTCCTGGGAATGCGCCAACAAAAACAGCCAGCGGGGTTTTTGTTTTTAAGGGGGTGTACAGACTCACGTACATAAAGATACTTATCGCACCAAACATCGCAGTTTGCGGATTGATGACATAAAGAATGGCTATTCCGGCAAGCGCCAAAACACTCCCTAATATAAAGGCTGGCCGCGGTTGCATTCTACCAGATGGCAAAGGACGGCCTTTGGTCCGATCCATCAAGCCATCGAGATCCTTTTCTATAATCTGATTGAAAACATTGCTCGCTCCCACCATACAGTAACCTCCTAGACATAACAATAAGAGGACGTTGAAATCTACAGGACCTTCTACACCAAGTAAATATCCAGCCACAGAAGAAAATACCACAGAGATCGATAGGCGGATCTTGGTGATCTCGGCAAAGTTTTTGATAAGTCCAGATGGTGCTACCATGGATAAAGCAGACAAGCCTTATTGTTGTTAGATTTGGCTCAAAAAAGAGTCCATTTGCATTTGGCTGCAAAGATAAGTGCTTACCCCTTGTCTCACAATAGATATGATGCTAACTTGCACCGAAATCAAGGAAATTACTTAAATTCATCAGCTCTAAACACAATTTAATATGAAAGCACTCACCTTACTAGCTATAGCCTTAATTGTAGCAATTCCAACTCATGCACAAGACGACCTAGATGGAAATAATGCTCCTCAAGGCCCCAGAGTAATCTTACGCCATGTTGCCGACAGCATTTATATGTTCGAAGGCAAAGGAGGGAATGTGGGCATATTTGTTGGCGGCGAAGGTGGACTGATGATCGACAGTCAATTTCCTGATGCGACTTCTAAATTGATGAAAGGCTATGAAGGCATGAGTAGCTCTTCCCTGAAATACCTAATCAACACACACCACCACGGAGATCACACTGGAGGAAACGCCAACTTTAAGGCTATGGGTATTACTATCATCTCTCATAACAATGTGCGTACCAGATTAATTGAAGAAGCACTTAGTGCTGCAAATGCAGAAAGAGATAAAGAATTTGAAAGTCGTATTAACACGCTACGAGAGAGTGGAAACGAAAATTCTGCGGCCGATTTAACAGCTAAAGATGAGTTAAGAGACCGACCAGAAATAGAATTAAAAGATGTCTTCCCTAGTCTCACTATTAGAGACAAAACAACCATTCACTTAAATGGTGAAGAAATCGAACTGATTCCATTGAATCCCGGTCATACCAATGGCGATATCTTGGTTTGGTTTAAAAACAGTAATGTGATCCACACCGGCGATGCCTATGTAAAAGGGCGCTACCCATACATCGATACAAAGAGTGGCGGTGCAGTCGATGGGTATTTTGCAGGGCTTAAGCGAATTATGAATTTGATTAACGACGACACCAAAATTATCCCAGGACATGGAGCAATCGCTAACATGAATGACCTAAAAGAGAGTCACAGGATGTTCGAGTCCATTTTGGAAGATGTTACTTTTTTCGCCTTTTCAGGTAAAACCCTTGAGGAGATCTTAGCGATGAAAGAGATAACAAAAGCCTATGACGACAAAGGATATGGCGAAGGGTTTATTACAACCGCTGCCTTTGTAGAAGCCTTATATGCCGAGCCAGCTGCCAAGTATAAGAAAGCCAAAAAATAAGAACCTCTCTAGAAGTCGTAGTACCAGTTAAATAGGTCTGTGCGGATCCCAAAATTGACCCAGGTCGTCTGATTATCGAATACCTGCGCTGTATTTATTGTTGGGTTAAAATCGCGATAGATCAAGCTCCCATAAATTTTTAAGTTGGTGGCGGGGTTGATCAGATAACCCGCTTGCAGTTCCATATGGAAAAAATCCGTGGTATTTCCTTGCGCAACTTCATTGCCTTCGTCGGCAACACGATCGTCCTCGGTACCATAGATGCTCCCGCCATAATAGAAGTTGTCCTCTTCTGTGTTAAACTCGAAGCCACGTTTTGCGACAATAAACTTGGCATCACCAAACCAACGCCCGTTTTGGTAGCGAGCAATCCCGATAAATTCATCGAAGTTGGCCTCTAGGGTATGCGCCATCGATTGATTGGCATGCCCATAGTTAAGTACCACCGAGTTATGCGAATAGGTGTAAGGACGGACACGGTTATACTCTGCCTGCAGCATCAACCCTTCCAGTCCAAATGCTGCATAATATTTCGCTCCAACCTGATAGCCTATCTTGTTTTGGTAACCACCATTGCCGTCAAAGATTGCCCCCGAAGAAAACTCATCGATGATTAACTGAGCATAAGCATTTATGCGGTCGGTAAATTTATATTTCCCGCTAAGTCCAATAAGGGCATTGCCTCCTCTAGATCCTGTAGAGAACTCTATGGCTCTTAAAAATATAATGGGGTTTAAGTAATTAAAATCGAAGCCGCGATCGTTATCGTTCTCCCATATTACAGACTCGAACAAGCCTAGGTTAAAGCGTTTGGTCACATTCCAACTCAAATAATGGTGAGCCATATATTTGGTCCTAAACGAACCATCCTCTGTTACTTCCGGTCTAACATCTCTTAAGGACATCCAAGTGTTTGTATACTTGATTTTCCAAAAAGTGGTGTTGATTTTAAAGAACGGATAAGGACTGGCATTGTCACTTAAAAACAAAGAGCGGTAGCCATCACCAAAAAAGACCTTCCCATGACCTAACTGAAAGTTGAAATACTTAGATGGGGTATAGCTAACATGGCCAGTAGCTACCGGATAATCGTATTTATCTCCTTTGAATTCTTTTGCGATACCCCGACCTGGGATTATAGCGGGGTTCCCCCCATCCGGCGCTCGTGCTTCAGCATAACGATTAAAGTAATCTGCAAAGAGGCCTTGGCTTTCGTAGACGGCCATAAAAAAACTAAACTCCTTACCTATGCCCCCTTGCGTGTAGAGCAAGCGCGTGTTGTTCCAGGTGTCGATATCGGCATCGGTATCCTTACCAACCTGTAGATCTACCCCAAGATCTAGGGTAAACCAAAAATCTTCTCCTTTGTGAGCCACCAAGTGCTCGTTCCACCATTTTCTACCAAACCAAGAAGTCTTGTTTTTAAGGATTTTCTGGTTCTCTGCGTCAAAATCGTAGTACTTGTTTACCTCGCTATATACATAAGGCTTTTGGGCTGTATGATTATTGATTCCGACCTGATTCATGGCCCTATCGAACAAAAAATAATTGTGGTGTGACAACGGGATGTTAATCCCGCTTTTATACTCTTCGTTGGTATAAGGAAGTTTTTGCAAAGACTCGTACTCTTCCTTAACATCCACGACTGGCTCCGTTTTGCCCGCCGCTACAGAATCTAAGGTTTCTGGTACAAAGGCTTGAAGCGGAATATCCAAACTCATGGTAAACTGAGCGTAGGTAGGTCGCCCGTTATATGTAGCGGGATCTATGGTCGGCAATAAATCGAAAACGCGTCCTGCCTCATCTTTTAGTTCTTGGTAAATAGCATCGGCATAAAGCAGGCGAAAAGCACCCTCTTTATCTACTTCAAAAAATAACTCCATCTCCCCCTTGTATTCTTGCTCGCCTACTACCGCAGGCTCTTGAAAACGATCTAGAACAAACTGCCTAAGGGTATTGTTAAAACAAACCGGAAGTTCGGCTATCGAAGCCTCGACACATTCTGGAAAGACAGGGTACTTTTCGAAAGGGTTGGAAATTTCCTGAGCGGAGATTCCCCAGGCCGGACCTATGGCCAGGATAAGGGAGAGCAGGATCTTCTTCATCGATTTGGGCGTTTCGTTTATCGAAGATACATAATTTGACCTTAACAAAAGAGGCCCACCGTCGGGTGGGCCTTTATATTTACTGGTCGAATTGCAGCACAATGGGAATGCGATACATCACAGCCACTTGTTTGTCCTTCATCCTACCGGGATCCATTTCGGGCAAGCCTGCGAGCACCTTCTCTGCCTCTTCGGCCAAATCATCCCCAGGGGCTCTAGTTTTTATATCCGTGACTGCTCCATCTGCCCCAATGGTGAACTGGGCATAGATTCTGTAAGGTGTTCCTGCATCGTAGCGATCGGCGAACTGATCTACATCGAACCTTCGCATAATATGCCTGCGAATTTTGTTAGAGAGACATTCTATACGCGCATCGTTGGATGTAAGGCCTTCACAACCAGGAAACGTAGGTACAACCTCTACTAGCTCCATAGTTGTCGGACCACTCGGCGTTGGATCCTTAGGCGGCGTTTTGGTCCCTGTACTGATCACCGGTCCATCGTTTGTCTTGACTGGTGTCTCTTTTACATTAGCCGTATTCTTAACCGGTGTAAAGGACACGGGGATTACCTTTTTCTGAGGTTCTCGTTTAGGGGGTTCCTTTACCGGGGCTTCCGGTTCGATTACTGGTTGCTCGATGACATAATTTTTAAGCGAGAACTCTACCAAGTCTAACTCCTTGGCTGGTTTGTAAGACATTTTACCGTCTAGCTGCCAGTCCGCTTCTAAGATCAGCAGCATCACTAGCATAGATAGGACTAGCCCTATCTGAAAGTACAGCCCGCTGTGAGAGCGAATGTTAATTTGCTTTTTTTCCTGTCGTTTGGATGATACCTTTGTGGAAGGCTCGACCTTTGTTTTAAAGAATGATAACATAATGATTGTATTTAAGCGTTCAATCATTACAATACCAAGGGTTGTGCCAAAAAGAGAATCGCCTCCATATAGGAGGCGATTCGTTTATCTTACAAGAGTGTTCTTGTCTAGTTCTCTACTTGGAAAAGAATAGGTAGGGCATACAATACACCTACTGCCTGTCCACGCTGTCTTCCCGGTGTCATCTTAGGTAGCGATTTCACTACATCTATGGCTTCCTGCTCCAATCTTGGATGCGGTGCACGTGCGCGTACATTAGTTACGTTTCCGTTTTTGTCAATTTTAAACTGAACAGAAATTCGCTGGCGACCTTCTAGACCTAAGTCATTGGCTAAGTCTGTGTCGAATTTTTTCTGAACAAACTTCTGAACCTTTTCTGACATACACTTTTTCTTCGCGTTGTTGTTTCCTGCGTTTTCACATCCAGGATAAATAGGCACATTCTCGATAACTGCGAATGGTACGTCTGCGATTTCTTCTTCTTCAACCTCCTCGATTTCTTCGATCTCAACGATCTCCTCGTTCTGGTTGGTCTCTGTAGATTCGATAATGGTCTCTTCTACTTCTTCTTCATC
>Ga0208316_1000709_pt1 | contig 24638 bp, 32 predicted proteins | sample MalvireepMed_231_FD_184240 | JGI IMG/M metagenome (GOLD analysis project Ga0208316, IMG submission 184240) | Marine viral communities from the Global Malaspina Expedition - Malaspina viral metaG DeepMed_231 (SPAdes) (version 2) | ecosystem: Environmental > Aquatic > Marine > Oceanic | place... | reverse complement strand
TTCAGAAATCCAACAAACTCCCCTGGCCCTCTTGGGATATCTCTTGGGTGGTCCACATCGGCCGCAATGAGAATTTCTGCTCTCAAATCCGCGGGTAGATCCTTGAAGGCGGAAGTCACATCTTTAGACGGCAAGCCTTCAAGTTTCTTAGTTGTAATTTCCATGGTCTGCGGATCGGCAAAAGTCACGGTTCCACTCTTTAAGTCAAACTTGACCTTCGGGGATTCCAGAACCTTTAATTTGCGTTCCCTGAATCCCGCTTGGCGAACACGTTCCTTTGCCGCGTCTTTAGCCCGTTGTTCCTGAAGAGCAAACCGCTTTTCTTGCAAACCAAATATCTTCTCCCTGAAGGCTGCGGTTGCTTTGCGGGCTGTAGCGGCTTCCTTGAACCGACGGGCCTGTGCCAACCTTGCAGCAATTCTTTCGCGGGCAGCCACGTCCCGTGCCTCGATGGTTGCTTTAAGCCCCTTTTCTTGGATATCCAGCCCACGGCCCCTTGCCAACCTTGCAGCAATTCTTTCGCGGGCAGCTGCGTCCCGTGCCGCCTGCTTCTGCACTTGCTCAAGGGCCAACTTGTCCCTGGTCTCTTTGGCGAAGTCAACGGAAGTATTAACGGTCTGTTGGCTTGCACCAACACGACCAAGGATTGTACGGACAAGTTCTGGGTTTCCACCTGCCATCGCTCTATTCAATAGGGCCATGCTAAGGGAGTGGTCTCGGGATTTCTGGGATGCAGCAGATTGCTTCTTCGCCAACTCCTCAGCGGCCTTCTTCCGCGCCTCGGCCTGGTTGCGCTGCAGGGCCTGACTCGCCCCTATCCGTGCGCCGGTGAGAATGGCCTCTGATATGTTGAATCTAGGCATCTATCCTGTTCCGATCTTATGTCATTCATTGAGGCATGGATGAACTTCTACGCGGTGAACGGCAGAAGTTTCTTGATTCGATTCGCCATGTTATCTCCTGGTGTTACCGTCCCCGAAGATACTCTTTCCGGTCATCAACCCAATGGTCGTTCCGAGGCCCTTCAAGCCGGTGCCAAGAGCCAGATCCAAGGTGGATGGAAGAATGTTTCTCCTTTCCGTGGTCTCGCTACCTGTGGGTAGCGTGATCTGTGGCTGCCTTGCCAGAGAGGCTAAGGTCGGGGCAATGCCTAGCATTTGAAGCTCGCGGGCCATCTTCTTTTCCTGTGTGCTAAAACGGTCCCCCTCAATTCCAAGCCCGGTGCGGGCAAATTCGTTGATTGATCCCAAAGACGCTGGCAAAGTGAATGTGCCGGATCTCAAGGCATCACCGAATATCCCGCTTTGCTTTTCAGCTAACCCAGCCTGAACCCCAAAGGGTTGAAGGAACTGCCCCAACAACGTCCCTGACTGTCCTGCCTTGGCCGCTGCGAGTTCGGCCTCAAAGCTCCCCCTGGCCTCTGCGCCCCGCGTGGAAGATGCGCCACCGGCAGTCAAGAGTCCCATTCCGGCCAACTCTTCCTCAAGGGCTTGCCTACCCTTTTCGGCGAATGGCCCGAACGCTTGTTCCACGATGCCCGGAATCAGGCCCCCCTCGCCTCTATCAAGAATATCGACCCCAAGTTGGGTGAGAAGGTCTTTGTCCAGGAATGATACCTCTCCTGCGGCTCCTTCCTGAAATCCCGCCGTTCTCTCTCCCTTGGCACGAGCAACGTCAATGAGGGCATCCCTATCTCTTTTCGCCCTCAAGTTGATCTCGTTCTGCTTGGCTGTCCTTAATTCATCAACCTCCATAGGACTTAGAAGATTACCCGTAGCATCTCGGAACTGGCCGAATTCATCAGATTGGATGCCAATACGATCCATGATGTCTCGACCGGCGCCGAGACCAAATTGACCGACATCTTGGCTTAACCCAAACCTCTCCAACTCTGGACCTTCAAAGGGTCGGGGCCTGAAGAATCTGTCTTGATTGAAGCCCGGATCGCCTAAAAGGGATTCGCCTACTCCCTCCGCCGCGCCTCCAAAAATACCCCCCAACATTTTCGTCGCCGGGCCAAGAAAACTCGACAGACCACCGCCCCCTGCCGCGCCGCCCAGAATGCCAAATGATCCTGGGGCAATAGCACCAAATACGGGAGCCGCCAAACCTACGCCTAATGCTGGCATTATCTAGTTCTCCTATACTCGTATTCCATATATCCAAGATCAACAAGGCGGTTTAATAGAACTTCGTCGGGGTCACTACCATCTTTCCAGTGAGGAGTGAACCACGTTCCGCCGCGCTGTTCCTTCTCGTTCTCAAATTCCTCAGATGTCATGGGGATTCCAAAAACCGATATGTGCTTGCATACCCCGCACTTCATGAGGATGTTGTCTGCCACGGGTTCCTGTTGAACAATGGAATACCTGAAACCCATAATGCCTCTGCGTCCATTCGTGAAGCACACAGGACAGTTCTGTTCCTCGAACCCCAAGCGGGTATGAATCCGCTCTAACCCTTCCTCGAACTTCTTGTCCTTGTCACTCATCCGTCTTCGCCTCTACCGAAAACACATGGGCCGGACCCTTGTACGAACCCTCACCAAATAGCGCGTTCATGGCCTTGGCCCCTTCCACATCATTTGTCGATATGATGGCCCCTATCCGGGGCGGGTTCTTCTTTGCCATGCGCCTAATCATTTCCCTAAACAGGTCAATCCCAGCCTGTGTCTTGTCCAATGCCGAAGGCTTGAACCAGTCAATGAATACACCGCCGTTGTCCATTTTCTTGGCCGAAATAAAGGCCACGATCCCCTTCCCGTTCTGTGCCACCAGGGTCAAACCCATGAAGGCATCCTTGTTCAATGGATAAACGCCCTCTGGCATGAGCTTGTCCATGTCGCCCAGGTCCTCTTCCCGGAAACGGCGAATGTTTATCTTTGACTCTGTTCCATTGTTGCGGCTCACTTCGGCACCTTCGTCTTGTCTTCCTCTGGAATTTTGGTCAGGTCTATCACGATTTTCGCCCCATCCCAGGAACACACATAGTGACGGTGATCCGCTATTGTCGGGTCCACGATCCAGGGAAGCGCATCTTCTTCGATATAGAGAACACGGGTCGCATCAGACAAGTCCGGATCTTTGGCCGCTTGGGAGCCGAACCAGGAATCAACAAGTTTCTGTGGTGGAAATTTGTTCCGGTTCGGGTAGATGACCCGAAGGCTCCCATCAGGCTTTGCATAGACGGCGCATTTGCCGGACATTCTCGAATCCTTTCATCGTTGGAACCGCTGGATCGTCATGGTTTACGGGCTTCCTTGGCATCGGTGGAGGTAAAGCGTTCTTCGGAGGAACAAACGCGGAACACTGAGGAGCCGCTTCCTTGCGCCACCTCATCACCATTTCCGAAATTCCGTTTTCGGTGTAATTCCCCCTTGGCGGCAACTCATACCACCTGAGCATTTCCGAGACTTCCATTTGGGTCGTGACCCGCTTGTCATCCCACAAGACTTTTTTCTTCTCGTTTTGCCGGTATGCGTTCCGCCTGAAGTACCTGAGTGGCCTGAAACCCTTCCTTTCAAACCACCACGGCTGATCCTCGGGATAGAGGTTCCATTTCCCGATGAACCCGGCATGGTTGGCATCCTTTCTGCGATCAATCTTCGCCCATTCCCGGTCTACGTGATCATCATCGCTCTCTGCTGGATCGAATCTCTCGCTAATCTGGCGGAAGATAATGTCATCTCGGACCAGCGGGTGCATATCGTTGGGTAAGTTCGGGCGAATTTCAAGGTAAGTCTCTTTCGGAAGCGTGAACCCGCGTTTCATATATTCTTCAAGCGTTAGCCCCCTCCGAACCGCTTCGGGCCAGACCATCGTGATCTCATGCTTTTTGACCTCGACCATCCGCTCGATCCCGTTCTCGTCAGGCTCCAGTCGCTCAAACGTGAGTTCCCTGAGCGAGTTCGGAGTTCCTTTCCAAAGCCTAAACCTTGGGTTTGGCACAAGGATCGCCACGAACCCATCCGGCTTCTCCAAGACCTTTAACTTGGTCCGCATCAGTTGTCTCCAACCGCCATTATGATCATGTCACAGTCGTCAGCACCAATGCCAGTAACAAAGGTGTAGGCGATCCAAGACCCGGTTGTCCTTCCTGGGTTGGTTCCGCTATTCAAACCATCGGTCCAGGTATTATCATCCCCAGCCGGGTTTCCTGTGCTAACACCTCCCCCTGAGTAATTCGCACTGGACATGGCTCTTGCCCAGACGAAGGTGTACTGACCGACACCCGTGTCCGTAATGCTAGATACATTTACGTCGTCGCTGATGCTGGGCGAGGTGTCCCCGCCCTTTACGCACCATCCCTTGACAATGGTGTCGGCATATAAGGTGTCCACTGCCGGGGTCGATGGCGCATCAGTCGCCAGAAGAACAGGGTCGGCCCCACCCAGGTCGGTTCCACGGAAGAAGGCCGAGAAGGTTTCCGCCGCACCCGAAGCCGCCTCCAGAGCAACACCAAAGTCGCCGGTTGTAAATGTCGATGAATCCGTGGCTCGCTTTGCCGTGCCTGACGTTCTGAGAGAGTTACCCCGAGTTATGGCATCAGCGGCGGTCATGGTCACGATGCCGGGTCCGGCAAGGAAGTAACCAGCGGCATTATTGGAAATTGTTTCAAGGCAGACAAATGCCTGGGCGGTTGAACCCTCTGCGGTTGTCGTGGTGACTGCGCTGTCGTTGCCGGTGTCCTGAATCACAAGGTCACCAGCCGCCAATGACCCACCCGACTTGTTCGTCAGGTGGACTATGGGCTGTGTCTGTCGTCCACCCTGAAGCGTGAGTGGAATGGTTGCCCTGTCACTCTCCCCACCGAAGAAGAGTTCCGTGAGCGAGGATATCGCGCCGACGTTGCAGTACAAAGCCCCCTGGTTGGCGGTTGTCGTCCCTTTCGCTTCCTCACGGTATATGATATTGCCCATATCCGTCAGGTTGAATCCATCCGCATCACAGTTCCCTGTCCACGGCGAGATAATTGCAATTCCGCCACCAGTGATGTCGGTGAAGTTGGTATTCAATTCACTCGCAAAGAGAACTTCTGCGGTGAAAGTCTTGCTTACAGAGACAGCCATGTTATATATCCCCAGCGAGAGATACAGGCATCAGATGTAAGACCCCACAACCGCGCCCTTATCTATATGCCGTTCACGTTTAAGTTCGGACTTGATCTTTATTTCCTTTGAATAATAATCCTTTTGTGCCTTGACCTTATCCGGTGTCCACCGAGCCAGTTTCACCCGGCCCTCGGAAATGAATCTTTCAATCTCTGCCGTGGACAGGTCTTTTTCCGCTGTTGATAGCACCGCTCTCAGGTTCTCCACCTCTGCCAGCCGGGATGCGTCGATGCCGCCGTGGAGTGAACGGACAAGACATTCCTCTATCTGCTTGTAGTCCTTCTTCTTTAGCGTCGGAGCGCACTCACCACACAGATCCACGCATACATGGTTCTGCGCCCCGCTTTCCGCCTTGCCATATGGAAACCAGACCTGGACCGATTCGGGATGAAATGGTACATCTCCCTGGAACTCTGGTTGCTTGGTTATTCCGCAACCGCAACAGGTACATTTCCCGGCAACCTTTTTTGCGAACCGATCCGTCAAACTGCCACCCCCAACTGCATGGGCCAAGGACGCTCTGAACCAAAGAAGTCAATATCAAAGATAATCCGATATATTTCAATGGATTGGCTCTTCGCAGTCTTTCTGAGACTGAAGGATATGACATATCCCTCCGTAACACCCCGAAGATTGGTCTTGGATATCAAGAGAATGTTCTTGTCGGCCAACAGATCCGTATCCAGAAGAAATGTGTTGAGGGGGACATGAACACCAAGTTGATCAACCAACTCCGTTTGCTTCGCATTGTCATCTATTGACCAAGCAAATGTCAGATCGGTATCAGCCTCTGGACGAAGATGGACCGTAATATCCTTGATCTTTTTCTTTATCTCGGGCTTTCCAAAATCAAGGTTGAATATGTCAAGGCGGGCCACGATTGCCGTCCCCCCGGATTCTGTTGAGAAATCCGTCAGGTTGGACCCGAACTGCCGATCCAGGAAGCCATTGTATCCACCAGTTACAATTCGCTGTCGGTTCTTAATCTTGACTGTGCCAACAGAGGCGGCTTCTACCCCTGGATGGATCTGGCACTCAGGAAACCAGCCTTTTCTACCCTTTAATTCCCCGCCCACGCGGTAGCTGGCTGTAAACATCCTGTCGTTCTTGTCGGTAGCATCCACGGATGCAAACAGGCAGTATTGCTCGCCTTCTGTGTCCACCTGTGCCACAGTATTCTCAAGCCTGGACTTTTTGATTTCATCGAAAGAGGTCGAGTACGGAAAACTAATGCTCGCAAGCTGTAAATCCTGGGTTTCGATAAGGCGGTTGAGGGAATATAGCTGCCCATCGTTTCCAAGAAACCACACGTCAGGACCGTTCGGAACCGGAACAGCCTTGATGGTATGAAAACTGGGGCATCCCAACCTGAGATCCGTACCCGTTAGCTCTCTTACCGTCCAGCCACCAGCAGATGAAATATTCGGCATATCAAGAGCGTATATTCCGCGTTCCTTGAAGACAATCCCGAAGTTCACGTTGGGATTCGGATGCCCGATGAACCCGGTGATTCCGCCGAGTCCGTCTCCAAGCCCGATATTAAGTGCCGAGAAAGTGCCATCAATGTCCCCGACAGCACTATAATAAAGCGTGTCAATGGTAGCCGCCACCCCGGCGGCAAAGCCCACACCGCGATAGGCCACGGCGAAAGCCGCCGTCGTTGCGTTTGTAGCACCGAGATCGGAGGTCGTCACGTCTGTCTGGTTCCACTTCTGGGCATCATCCCCGTTACGATTCCAGATGCCAATAATAGAATTCATTACAATCGTGGACGTAGGGGCAGTTGAACTCCATGCCAGTCCCGCTTGCGTAATATCATCGAAGGCTCCGTCAAAATTGTCTTCTTTGAGAATCTTCCCGCCAGCAGAAACAATAAGTTTCTGCGTATCGCCCAGTTGGAAGTCGTGGACACCATTCACGACTGTCGCATCTGTGATCGCATTGCTCATGTGACGATCTTGACCACCCCGCTGTTTGCGGCCTCCATCACGGGTCACCACCATGTTCTGCAAAGGAACACGCCTTTCCGCGCCGAACGGAGGGCGGATCGGCTGGTTCAGGGTGATCGTGACAGGTTGTGTGAATTTCTGTGCCATTCAAGCACCTACCCTTAAAAAGGCCCCTCACCCAAAATATCGCCCCACTCGTTTCTTATCGGTTTGGATAGAAGTTTACGCAAGCGTTTACGCAACGCTTGTTCATATTTACGCAACTTCTTGAGGTAGGCCTCCCGTTTCCGGAAATTCTCTCTTTCTTTTCTTTTAATTTCCTTCATCCTCTTCTGATATATTCGATAATCCTTGGCGTCTTTTCGTTTTGCCTGCGCCATACCTTTACGAATAGCATCCTCCGACTCTGGGAGACCATACTCGGTCCACGGCTGATTTCTTGTCTGAGGGCCTTTGCTACCAGATCCACCCACCGACTTAACCGAAATACGCCGACTCGCCTGGGGACTCCTGGGCTGGTCGGGAGGACGCCTCCCGAACTTAATGGATGGGATCTCACTCGGGGCTTGGGGCAACCTCCCAGAAGCCCATTTACCAAATGTCGATCCTGCTCGGCCCAAGACCGATCCAGACCAAGGCGCATCCTCTGGAACATTTTCCTCCATACGCCTACCTATGCCTCTCCAGGGTTCTTGAACATAGGGATCTTCAAACACCGCACTCAAAGCGTCCCCCCCCGGCCCCGGTCCCTGCGGAACGGGTGGCGGGAGCCGATCCAATGCATTGTAAAACTCAAAGTCCTCTTCATCGAAATACGGCATTTCAGACGCCTACCCTTGGGTTGGTTAGCGCAGGAATCAATCTCACCGTCTGCGTGCCAAGGCTGTAATCTTTTCGCAGTTGTTCTTTCCAGCGTTCAAAATCAGCGCGGGCTATGACTCGCTGTCGATCACTTTGGTCGGCATACATATCAATCAATGCCCCGTCGATGATAGCCGGATGGTAGAGGTCCGGCATTTCCGGGATATTTGTCATGTCCGCCAGATCCGGTAACTGCCGGATATATTTCAGTGTGTGAAGAATCTCGTCGTCTGGAATCGGATGGAGCCTCACCCGCAACCACCCGTCCTGGCGTTGAGAGGTTGTGCTGGTCCCCGTCGTTCCGTTCCACGCCTGTTTCAGTGTCAGCGCAGTGTCCGAGGCAATAGAGTCTACTTCCCGCCAGAGCGTTCCGGCTTCTGTCCCCGAGACAAAGGTTACAACGTGGCGAATCATGTCGCCGGGAACAAGTTCCGTCGTAAAGCTCGATCCAGAACCCGTCACGCTTCTGGAGGCATCGTTGAATGTGATGGTTCCCGTGAGCGTTGTCACCGCCCCCTCGCGAGACTTGAAACTTTCAATCGTGTATCGTTGCGGGGTTCCAAACGAGGAATTGTTCGGGAACTCGTTCGTCAAATCCCAGACCCCCTCCTTCTCAAGCCCACCGCTTGAATTCGGGTTTGACATGATGATATCTGCGTGGAAGTCGGCTGGCATGTCGTACTGATCTTCAAAGATGTCGTAGTTCAGGGTGCCAGCCGTAGTTCCCTGAAATGCCCGATCTATCTGAATGGAAGTCGTAGAGACGAACCGCGTAATGATGTAAATAGATTGGTCCGAAGCCAGCTTGAACTTACGCCCAACCATCGCCGAGGTGAATGTCGTTCCTGACCCCGCAATCGTGCGCGAGGCATTCGTTGCCGTGACCGTACCCGTGTTATAGGGAGCGGTAGTCAGGAACGTGTACCGTTTTGACATCCACGGGAGACCACGCCTGTTCCCCGTCAGGTAATTCAGTTCCTTATATCGGCGGTTAATGGCCTCAAGGGCCTTGATCTCAATCGCCGTGTTGAACGAGGAACTAACCCGATTGTCTATTTGCTCGATAACTCTTGTCAGGATAGTTCTAAGAAGCACAAACCATCTCCGTTATGCCGAAGCGGGTTCTGAGAGTTTCCCCTGAATACGAAGAACCTCTTCCACCGTGGTCCCCTGCTCTTCGGCGATCTTCTCGGGGTCAAGATTCTTGAACATCCTGATAGCTTTTTCTGTGTCGGAAAGGCCGGGGTCTTCCCAACCCTGAATCATCACGCTGGCCGAGGACGGCTCGAACCGCTTTAGCGCGGGCGCACCCGGCCTGATGGTCTCTATGGACCGATACGTCGAGTCCGTCTGATAGCGTTCCGGGTCCAAGGTCTGCCGCAAATGCTTGATGCGTGAAATCCTCGAACTGTTGTGTTCGTGCCAGTCCAGGTTGTACTGGCCGTGGTTTTGCAAAAGAACCCCGTTCTTGGATTTGCTGTCAGGCAGGAAGTAATCGTTCTGATGCAACATTCCCTCGGACACTTCCTTTTCAAGATGTTTCAGTTCTTGATTGAGGGAGTCCCTTCGGGTGGGAGATGTCGCAACGGTCGTGGCATCGGAAATTATCTTGTCAATCTCCGTAATCCGGTTCCGAGCGGAAGCCTCATCAATCTTGGCGGCAAATTCCGGGGCCGAATCAAAGACACCAGCCGGAAGTCCCTGTAAATCCGACTGGTTCTTTATCTTCATCCCGCTCTCACCCAACAAGGAACCTTCGAGCTGGGTTTTCTCAGACTCCAGTTCCTTCAGGTATTGAGGGCTGAGAGGTGCGCTTTTTGGCTCAACATCCTGTGGAACATGAACGTCGGCCAATGCAGATCGAACCGGCATCGGGGCTTCCACGGTCATGACTTCACCGGAAATATGGTCTGCTTGTTGTTGCGCCCTTGTCTGGGCTTCATGCTTTGCAGAAACGGTTCTGATCCCTTCCGCAATCTTGTCTTTCTGTTCTGGAGACATTGCCCGTCCCCTTTTTCCCCGTTTCTTGATTGTTTCCGTACTCATTTACCAATCCTCCCTTCGAGAATTCCAAGAACCATTAAACCCGATACCGCCAGCGGAGCCACCGCAAACGGTTGATACCCGAGCATTGTGACCATGAAAACCACCGAGGCTCCCATGTAAGCATTTGTCCATTTCTCCGACTTCTTTCTGGCAATCTTCCGGCACATCCACATGAGCCATCCAGTTATGATAAATAGAACCGGCCACCCCAGTTCAAATACGGCTTTCAGCAGTTCACTGGATGGGTGATGGTATATTTCCGTATGGGTAGGGAACCTCTTCTGCTGAACGTGTTTCCCTGTTTGTCGATTCCGAACTGATGCCGTTCCGAGATTGTGGTCGGTTTTGATCAACCACCGGACGAAGACCTGCTTGAAACTTCCCGGCCCACACCCGAAAACCAAACCGTTTGGGCACTGCGCCTGAACTTTCAGGGAATCCCTGAAGACTGCCAAACGCACTCCGTCCCCAGAGAACCTCGGGGGGTCCAGTATCCCGATGTAAAGAGCCGCGAGTCCGAACAGGGCGAGAACTATTGGGCGAAACCTCTTCGCCCACCAACGCTTCGCAACGATCACGCCGATGATTCCAGCCACTATCGGAAGGGTCTTTGTAGCCAACAGGACCGGGATCGCCAGCGGGATCACCAGCCACCATGACAGAACCGATGCAAGCGGAATTGTCATCGCCAGGTAGTGAACAAGATTCGTGTTGTTGTCCAGCCAACCCGTGAACCTCCAGTTGTGTTTCAGTTCTTCCGGTCGAATCTGATGCCATATCGGGTCAATTTCCCAGTGTTGCAGTGGAAGCCAAAACACGTTGATAAGCGCGATGAACAGAAGAACCCTTGCCATCATCTCTGCATGGAGTCTTTTTGAAAACACGAAGAAGGATATCAGTGCTACTGCGTAGAATGTATCGTAGAAGATAAAAACGAACGGGCGACCGACCCATAGGATCTGGTAGGCTGACATGAGTGATATCCATGCGATCAGCGCACCCGCCCACAGACTTTTTGTCGCAACCCATGCTCCAAATCCCACCAGAATGAGTGTGAGCGTCCACACCTCTCTTGGCCCCCTTACGCCAAGAAAGGTAATTAGTCCAACTGATTCCTGGGGAGTCCTGCCTTCTTGCGGCAGGACTCCCCACCAGACCAGGAAGTGAACCCCTATAAGGAGTATCCCGACAACCACACAAGTCCACGCATCTTTTGTCGTATGCAAAAGATAGCTGACTATGGAATATCGTTCGGGCACCCTTGAGCCGTTATGCACGCCACTCCCTTGGAATCATCCAGCGTCACATTTCCTTGCCGGATCGCGTCCGCACCCAGTCCAGATTCCACCGTTGCGTGATGCGATACAAGCAAGACCCCGTTCAGCGGGGGTGTTTGGCCGAGCCAGAAATAGTAGCGATCATACGTTCCGCTACCAAGTCCAGAGTTGTTCGACCCAGCACGGGGCACCTCGACCATCTTGTACGGGATCGGAGTTGAGTCTACCGATTTTCCGAAGCAGACGGTTCCGGTTCCGGGCGGGTAAAAGCACGTCCACTCGGCTGATACAATCGTTGGCAATACCAGCCATGCGGCCAGGAGAGCCAACGCCAGGAACAATTTTCGCTTCATGGCTCTCTCCTTATGACACCTGTGCGCCAACAACCCATCTCCAGTCATTGAAGTCACAACCGTACCTGACGTACCCGCGTTCCTTCATGACCATCGTGTCGAAGTCGTTGAACATTTCCATCTCGAACGACTCGCGGTTCCACCACGTCAGGGCTTGTTTCATCCGGCGAGAATCGATCAGGAAGTAGTTGTTCGTCTCGCTGTTGTCGTCACCCGTCAGGTAATCCCACTGGAGGAGCCGATACTGGCCCTGATGGACGTTGGGATTGTTGTTCGAGGTGTCAACCTTCCCCGCCGCCGCAATGATCTCATATGCGGTTGCATAAAGATCGGGCGGAATCAGGATGGTATCGGGATTGATTCCGCCCATCCGTAGCGAGGCTGGATTCCTGAACTTCGACATCAGGATTCGCATGGTAATAAGGTTCACGGCAGAAAGAGCAGTCGTGACCAGATTGTCGAATCCCGTCGTGGTGCTGGTCCCACTGTTGGTCGTGTGGGAGTTCGAGCAAAGCGCAACAGCCTCGGACTGGCTGTAAAAATACGAGTCCGACTGGAACGCAAGCCGGAAGACCCGAGAAGCGTTATGCTCTTCGAGATCCTGGAAGGAATCCCTGAGAAGAGTCGGCAAACGCTCGATAGCACCATATTGATCGTCCCGCATCAGCTTCCGCTGGATCTGGAAACCGCCCGCGAACTCACGGGGGGTGGCAATCACATCGTATCCCTGTGACTGGGACTGATACGTGATTGACTGGTTGCTGGTGGTGCCAAACTCACTCGGACGACCAAACGGCTCCATCTGCGACTGCCGCTCATCCGCCTTCGTGGTGGTCTTCACCGTATAGAATTCCGGCAACATCGCGTCAGGTGGCTCAGTCCACCGCATTAAGATTTCTCTGAAACGGGTATCCAGCAGATCTGGATGGCTTCCCGCTGTCATCGGTACGGCCATGCTAATCTCCTTCCTGGTTTATAACGAGAAAAAGGGGCCACCCAGGTACTCGGCCCCGAGTGGCCCCTTATCCCGATGTTCTTGCCAGGGAGCGACCTTGGCAAGTCAGATTGTTTCCCGACTATCAGTCAATCGGACTGAAGTAATGATTCGAGAAAACGATGTTCGCAAAGCTGTTTGTTGCGCCATCGAGTTCAACACTCTGGCATCGAGCCGTCCCACCAGTTCCCACCGCAATCGCAGAGTTAATCTGGTCAAGGGTGGACGTAAGCTGGACAGCCGCAGTCCGGCCAGGACACATCGGAGTGAAATGGTAAGTCTCCGTTGTCCCGATGTCCTGGGAAAACGGAACCGTAACCACGATGCTGGTAGCCGAGTTGAACGTGACGATTACTCTCGACTCGTCCTTGTTGCCAGCCAGCCAAGCGGTCCCATTCACCATCGTGGCAGTCCCAACATCCGCATCGGTAATGGTCAGTCCATTGGTGTCTGCGGAGGTCGAGATGAGATCCTGCAACGCGGTATTCGCCGTTGCACCACCACTCAGAAGCCCACGGTAGATGGCGTGGGGATCGCAATTCACATCCGCAAGCCCTTCCGCGTCACCCTGTGTGGTTGAATAGGTAAGCGATCCGATGTTTCTTCCAACACCGACACCGCCACCAACCGCCATGACCGTTCCCATGCAATCAACAAATCCAGTCGCGGTAGCGGCTTCGAGTTGACCCGTCCCAGCGGTAGTCTCACTATTGACCACGCGCCCAGCCGTCAAGGTTTCACCCGCTTTGAAGGTAGCGACCAAAGGGGCCGTACCACCACTTAAAGCACCTGAATACTCCATCCTTATCTCCTTCGCCGAACAGGGATATCCCCCGAGGTGAGCAAGCCTGTTGCTGGCCTTGCCCGGTTCTCTTTCATTTGAGGCTTTTTCAACCCGAACCAGGGCGCATGGACTTTCCGAAACTTCTCTTCGGGGTAATACTGATGACAGATACTGAAATCAGCATTACAAGCCGTGCATCTGGTGTAGGCTGTTCTTGGTTTTCCGGTTACGTCGGTCACAAGCCCATACGCATTTCCTCGCGCCTTGAGCCGTTTCCGATTGCAAAGCTCGCAGAGATAGACGGGCATTCGGAGGTCTATTCTATCGTCCACCCTGGTTCCAGCCATCTTTCCACGCCCAACCAGCGGCATCAGCCTGAAGATCATTTCCACCAGTTTCCGGCTGATATGCGTGGGTGGCTTTACCGGAATAGCCATTTCAGCGTCTCCGCGATCCATCAATGAAGTTATTCGTTCCGCAGTGTGGGCAGTTCGATGAAGACTGAACCGTCGCCCTTGCAACGGAAGTAACCCCAAGGTTGTCGGCAGGAACAGTCACCGGATCTTTCGCCGTTCCATCCGTATTTCCGGTGTCCGTACTCGACCCCCCCACGGATTGGACGCGGAGGTCAATTCCCGAGAACCCACAAACCGAACACTTTATTCGGTAAGGCTCATCGCGTTCGGCATTCGGGCCGCGAGACCTCATCGGCCTACCATAGCCTCGGGATTTTTAAACATCCTCTCCATAGTCGCCGGAGCCGCCGCACCGGCAAACCTTCGGAGATCTTCCTGGCTATCGGGGTCGTATCCGAGGGTTTTCATCATATCTCGGTCTACACCCCCCTTGAGAACCAAGTCCGGCACGTCCGGTTCCTTGGACCCACCAACACGATCCACTCCATCCAGATGACGGGAAACCCGCTGTCTGCGCTGAGATTCGTTTTGCCTACCGCGAACCTCTGCTTCCTTGGCTCCGAACACGGAATCCAGGTGCTTCTTGACAATAGCCGCACCCCTTGGATTCTTGCTCAAGTCCTCACCGTAATCCTGCGACCACTGGCCCATGAAACGAACTGTTTCCTCGTTCTGAGATGTGCCAGCAGTTGCATAATCTGGGTATTCGGACTGGAGTGATGTATTGGCCCGTTCCTGTATGGCATAGGCTTGTCGTGCATAAGCGTCAACCTTGTGCCGCTGGCGGTCCTTGATGTCGGACAGATGCTCCAGATAATCCACTTCCGCGAGTTCGCCCGCCTCGAACATGGCCCTTACGTCGGCAATCTCCGCTTCGGGTGTTCGCTCTCGTGGTTCCTGCTGGGGAGCCTGGTTTCTTTCGACTTGTTCCAGGCGCGCCCTGAGTTCTGAATTCTCCTGTCGTTGCCGGTCAGCATACCGGATGGTCTCATCGATCTCGGTCACTTGGTCTGGCCGAAACCGCCCGCCAATGAGAACTTCTTCCTCTGTTTCCTGAGAGGTCGTCTCCTCTGGAGGGCTCTCAGGTAGTTGGGAAGGCGTGTCCTCGACGCCTTGTGAACCCTCCGGTTCTCCCGTTTCGGGGGCTTCGGGTTCAGTCACATCATCAGCCATCTTTCAATTCTCCCCTTGATCCTTGTTTTCCAATCTCAATTCCCTTTTCCAACCACTGAAAGATTTTCTTCTTTCCGAAAAACATTTCCCCTGCATAGAATTCCCGCGTTCCCTTTGAAACCTCCGCTTTCATCACTTGCCGTTCCACGTATTCAATTTCTCTATTCAGGTGGAACTTCAAAATCTCCCATCCCGGTGTCCTCTTCATATTCCACAGGTGGCGGGCCTGTATCCCCTGCTCGTCGTCCCGGAACTGGGGCGGGCCCTCCATTGGCAGTTCCATTCATTTCCTCCCGACCCGCCTGGTTTAGGGCGTTGAAAGATGCCACATCCACGGCATCCGTATCAACAACAGCTTTTTTGATCTGTTGGGACTTGAGCTGAATATCCGCAACGCCCGCCTGTAGATCCATTCTTATCCTTGCTATCCTCTCCTGTGCGCGGGCGATGATGTCCTGAACATTGGCCTTGCTCACTTCGATCTCGGCCTGTCCCTTCGCCTGCTCCAACTGTGCCTCGGCCTTCATCAGTTGAGCCTGGAGTTCCTGCATCTGGCTCGCTGACTGGGCTTGCTGTTCCAGCAGTTGAATTACCTTATCCGGCAGAATCTCGTCTGCGTCTTTTCTATTGAAATCATGGAGCATTGACCGAATATATGTGACCACTCCGGGTGGATAGACCTGTGCAAGCACCGGAAGAAGGCTCTGGGAAAGAAGCATTGACTGTTGCATTCTCAGTTGCTTGTTCCCGGACACCGGGTCGCCAAGGAACCGGAAATCAAACTGGCCCCTGATCTCCTCGCGGGTGAATTCCCTGAATGGATTTAGCGGATGTTGCTGTCCCGATAGGTGGGGCGGAATACCAAGGCCCATTTTGGCTTGCGGGGCAAGCGGAGGTCCGCCGCCTCCCGGCTCTTGTTGTGTAGCGGCCATCATCTGCTCTTCGGGACTCATGCCCATCTGCGCCTGACCGTTCATGCCCTGGCCTTGCTGAAGAGCCATCATCATTTGCTGTTCTTGCGGGTTCATTCCCGGCTGGGGTTGCCCACCAGGGCCTTGGCCCGGTTGCGGTGGCCCACCAGGGCCTTGGCCCGGTTGAATCTGTTGCGCGAGTTTGGGATTGACCTTGATCTCGAATCCGTCCGGCATGAATGCCTGGTAAAGCTGAAACATCATGGTGATGATTTCACTGGCGGCGGACTGGAACCGCCTGTTCTTGATCTCAAAACCCATCGCACCTTCGCCGAGCGTTCCCTGGAATTCGGCGGCGGATGCCCTTGAGCTTGGATTCAGCTTTCCAAGAAAAGCGTCAGACACCCCGGTAACAGTCTCGGTCTTTCTCTCGATGAACTGTATAAGCGTACTGAACACGGGGCCATAATCTGGAAGTGTCGGGAAGGTAATTCTTGCACCTTCGGGAACCGGGATGAGCTTTCCAAGTTCGAGTGTGATCGGGCCTTCTTCAAGAGAATCCGACTCGTAAGCCCCGGTCATCGCATTGATGAGCGTCGCCCTGTCGATGAACTGGTTCAGAAGGGTATTGGTGATGTCGTCCAGATGGCCGATCCATTCAGCCACACCTTTTCCATAGGGTGACTGCGGGCGAGGGGTATATCTGCCAATGACGATTGGGCGTTTCCCGTGCGGATGCACCTCATCAAGATAGGCGGCCTGGAGAAGCGTTTCCGTCTCGACGTGAACGGTGAAAACCACCTCTTCGAGCAATCCGTCCTTGTCAATGTCATAAGCCCCGTGCCACTTGTAGGCTCTTCGCTTGTTGCGGCCCGGAGTGGAGATGACACCCTCGCTTGAATCCTGTTCCTCTTTCGTTTCGGTCGGAGACGAGCTATCATCCCGCTTCTCGAATTGCTTGACACTCTCGAAATCCTTGCGGGTCATGACATTGTATGCGCCGGTCTTGTACCGTCTGGCGATGGCATCGAAGGGCAACCAGACCTGAAGAATGACCCAGTCAGCCTCTCCCGCCTGAACCCCCGTTGCGTCCGAGGGAAGGATGACATTTTCCGTGTCAATCATGTCAACCCATGCGCCCTCAAAGATAACCTCTTCCTGCTTTTCAATGAATTCATTTCCATCCAGGTCTGTAATGACGCTCGGGATGTTTCGAACCTGGCGTTTCCAGTAAACATGCGCCGCGTAATCTCCCCTTGGGGGAATTGCGGCGGCGAACTCATCGAGTTTTTCGTAGAGATTCAAGCGGTCATCGGTAACAAGCCATTCAACAAACTGGCGGGCGGCAGGAATTCTCGAAATGTCATCAGATCCAACCGCCGTCACGTCCATGATCTGGGAGACACCGAAGATTGAAGCCATGTAACGGGCGGCGGTGGCAAACGAAGCAACGGCAACGGCAGGGAGCTTTATGTTGGATGCGCCCTCCCAGGGCCAGGTCTTGGACTCGGTTTCCATCTCCAGACGCTTGATCGCGTCACGGCGTTTCGATAACCAGTCGGACCTGGCTTCCATGCCAGCCTTGGCATCAGCAATGACCATGCGGGCAATCTTCTCCCGCTCGGTCTTGCTTAACCGGATTTCTATCTCTGGCCGCTCCTCATCCGACCGACCTGGTACGGGAGCGTCGAGATCGATGGCTACAGATGCTGATTCTTCAATATCATCAAGCAATTATGGCCCCTAAGCGACACCTTCCTTCAGTCTTTTTCTTACATCTCCGAGATCAAGGTCCAGGAGATCGCAGCAATCTTCAAATTTCAATCGGGACGTCTTCTTGTCTGCTGGTTTTCCGAATATCCATGCCGTGGCCTCGGCCTTCCACAGTTTCAGTCCTTCCAGTCGCTCAGAGACGTGGCATCGGCTCGGGTCAATCTGGTAGTCCCTGACGGCCTGAAGAACCACCGCCGAGAGAAGGTTTCTGCAAGCATCGTCACTGGGCTCTGTGGCCCTGAACTTCTTCAGTTCCTTGTCTATTCTTCCTGGTCTTTTGGTCTTTTTTGAATTATCACGGCTTCGAAGCCTTGGGCTCATCACTCACCTCCGATTGTGATTTCAGCGGATGGGCATGGATTATGTTCTCGATGCCCTCTTGGAGTCCCGTCCAGCTTTAAGGGAAATCTTCCCGCCATCGCTACCCGATGATGGTTGCACGGAGTCAACAGAACCTTGCGCCGCCCCGCTTGAGGCAATCTGCGGCATATTGATTCCGCTTTTGGTGGAAGCACTAGATCCAAAACTCATAGTTCCAGGCAGAACGTGGCCCTTCTGATTGGAGGGTCCACGGGTGTCTGGCTTCACATAGTTATGGTCACCTTTCGGCATTTCTGTCTCCTTACAGGATTTTCGCTCCGGTTCGGGCCTCGACAGACTTGATCGTACCCGCGCCCTTCCCGGCCATGATTGCCTTCGCCTCGGCATCCGAGATGGAGCCATCACCGGGAATTGCCCGGTTGCAAGCATCAACAAATTTCTGCATTGCCGCCGGATTGGGTATCTTGGACGATACCGGCTTTGCGGCGGCAATCTTCTTCTGATCTTTTTCAATAGCCTTTTTCTTCTTGTCCAGAATTGACATTCTTGTCTCCAGAAAAGGAAAGCCTAAATTTCATCTGCCCATTTCGGATATACATCCTTTCAAAGCAACGTGTCAACAAGTTTTTTTGATGAATCGGGTTCATTTGTCAAAGGAACAAAATAGAACGGGTTTTGCGGGAATTCTGTTCTATCCCATAACTCCTTTGTTTTCAAGTATATCCTCATAAGACAAAATGAATCATGAGGATATACTTGAAAACAAACCACGCACCAAAGAAACCTGGTTTGTCTGGTGCGTGGTTTCATCCGGTCTGTCCGGTTAATATCCCAGACAGCTCAGGTGTGAACTGGTGCGTGCGATCCCGGGGGGATAGACCCCCCCCCGGCCATTACTGTGTACGAATGGGCTCGGACAGCATCAAATGGGAAGTTTGTTCCCATATAGGGGGATGGTACGTATTCGCGGGGGTATACTTGATTGCTGTTTACAGGGTCTGTTTTTGCACGGGGAGTCCGGCTGGCTGGGGGGTACTCTGAAGTGTAACAGCGTAACAATCGTTTACTGGCAAGGGTTTTCGGGGATCTTCAACCGTAACATGACCCCCCTCTGTTACGGTTTGAAATTCGCTGAAACCCTTGCCAGTATTGGGTTGTGACGTTGTGACGTTTTGAATGGGGGGGGTAGGGGTTTAATGGGGATTTGCCTCAAGCTCTTCGAGTACTTGCTGCCTCTCAACCCATCTTTTCCACGGCCTGCCGTCAGAATCACCACTCAGGCAAACGAAATTCCTGGACAGGGCGACTTCCTCGACAATACCGTCGTGCAAACTCATGTCATGTCCCAGGACAAATAGAACACGCATTCCGGCCCGTGGGCGAACCGGCCCGCTCTTAATCCGGGCTTGCGCCTGTTTCAGCTCCTTTTTCTGCTCATCGGAAAGGGGAATGGACTTGAGCTTTGCGGGACCGGGCCCTATGGATTCTTCATCCTCCAGATCTTCTTCCAGGACAAAATCTTCTTCGTTCGTCATGCCAATTCTCCCCGGCTGGTATGGAAATAACCCTCAGTATCCCGTGCTTTGAGCAATTCCACGGCGAATATCACTGGCTTTGGAATCCCGAATACTGTCCTGGAATCTCCTTGTTGGCTCCACGTAGGCACGGCCCTGCCGCGCAATGCGTTCCTCGATGTAGCGCAGGCAGTCAGGATGGTCCCGATTCACCTCTTTCAGCTTGTCTGTCCTCGATTTCTCATAAATCGAGTGCCTGGAACTGTCATCCCACTGGACACGGCGCATCTGGTGAATCAAACCATACTTTTCACCCTGCCTGCCGACTTCGATTTTCCCGCAGGCTCCGCGAAAGAACAGGATCGATGGGATTTCCCGCTTTTCGAACGTGTCGTACTCCGGTTTAAGGCCCTTCTTGACAATCCTTACCCCGATTCCCACCGATCCGGGGGATGAGTTGCTTAATTTGATGTTTCTGAGTCCGGCACGCTCAAGTTCCCGCTTCCAGGACGTCCTGTGTCCACTTACCACGGACGGCTCCTCGGCGGCTTTTCGGTCAATTACGGTCCAGAACGGGTCGTTTCCGCCATGCTCGGCCCTTTTTGCCTTGATAGCCTGGACCAGTTCCCTCGGACCCCCGTCCACCACAAGCTGATCGTAGTAATACCGCCGTCCCTCCCGATTAACAGCACAGAAAACAATGCACGACGGCCTCGATCCGTGCGGATCTATGGCCTCATAACGGGTCCATTCCCACGGAATGGGGAAATCCTCGACCATATGAGCCTCGCCAATCTCGGGATACGCCACGCCAGCCAGATGAGAGAAGATTCCTTTTTCCCGCGCCAACCTTTCTTCAGGGGGAACCGTCTTCAAGAACGCCTCTATCTGGTCCCGGCGCAGATGACCCCCGGTATCAGCGCAGTTTTCCCATATTTCCACCCGCCGGACGTGAATATTCTTGTCCTCATCCTCCTGATCACACAGCTCGGAGTCCACCCACGGCTCAATCAGGGGTGTCATGGTGAAAAACGCAATCCCGTCACGTGCCATCAACCCACGCTTGGTCGCCGTCCATAACTTGTGAGGGGGGGGCTCGTCAAAACCCGCAATATCAAAGGTTTTCCCCTCAAAAGCCATCGAATCCTGCTGGTATGAGTTGAAATATAGCGTGTTTCTAAGATTCGGGTTGCAAAGACTCGGAACAGAAGTGGGATCGAAGAACCTGAAGCTGAATCCGCGTATATGTCCGCCATTCTTTATCGGTTCCGCCATGCCCTCGGGAAGAAGCTCGTAAAACTTTCGTAAATACGTCTGTTCCAGCCAGTTATCGAAGTCCGGGCCGCTCTGAACGCCGATCAGCGGCGGTCCCCAACGCCCATCCTTCCCGTCCTTCCGGTTCTCAAGGGGCCACCAGTCAGGATATATCTGCATCATGTGGCAAAGCATCTCGAAGATGGCAAAAGTCGTCTTTCCAGACTGGTTACCACCCGGGATCACCCGTATGGACTGCGGATGGCCCCGGGAATGCTCCTCCTTCTGCCACGGCAGGGGATTATGGAACATCATCGGCTGAATGCGCCGAGCCTCGCGCTCCCGAAGCTCCGCTACGCCCAGATCTCGGATTTCTTCACGACTCATGCCGTCAAGAAGACCAGGCATCCTATTGCTCCCCAAATACAGGTATCAAAAATCCCCGTACCTTCCTTTTGCCTCATTCGGCAACAATATCTTCCGCCCGGTATCCCTCTCCACCCGCCCAACCCTGAATCCAAGGGCAAAAGTATACCATAGAGCCTCGTCCGGTGTTAATTGCTCCTCCCCAACACGATCAAGGTATATCTCAATCGTCTTGGAAACAGGCTTGTAGGGAATCATCATGTGTTCAAGACATAACTGGCGGGGATGTATGACTCCAATCTTCGCAGATTCGTCCTCAAGTATCTTTGCTAACTCAAGATCCGTCATTCTCCATCCTCATGAGGGCTATCTTCTGGCAGAAATCCGACTTCCGCGCTACCGGATGATGCTCGCACTCCCAGGCACTCAAAGAGGCCAGATACAACAAAAACACCGTCCCCGCAACCAATATCCCCACCCACCACCACCAGCGATATGCCAGAAACCACCATAGTTCGCGGAGGAAAACCAACCCCTCAGAGCCTTGGATTGTAGTTTTCGAGATAAATCTCTGTCCAGGCACCAATTCGACCCCTGATCAACCAGTAAAGAGCCGCTTCCGCCGGAAATCCCAGGGCCAAACAAACAGAACCCGTGTAACAGGCCGCATTGGGAAAGACCTTCTTGCCGCTTTCGTGGAGTATGTCCGTGATTTCCCTTATCCTGTCCCAGATGTCCCGGTTCCTTACACATAGAACACGGTCAATCCTCGAAAGCTCCGGGTCGGGTCTGCCTTTCACGAAACCAGAACCCCAACCAGGAACCAAACGCTTCCCCTTGATTCTGAGCCTCGCCTCTTCTGCGTAAGAAGACCCGGAAAGGAATCTCACTACCTGGCTCACAGGCCCGTGAACCCCCCCGATAGCAAGCATCCCAGCAGCAATGGATGAAATGTAGTCCTTCTCAGCCGTCGCGTACTGGGAAATGACAACCGAGCTTAGATTCTCCCTCCTCGCTAACCGATCGTGGACCAACATCAACTCGTCAACCAGAACCCCGCCTAGCTCCCGAAGAAGAACCATATGGTTAATTCTGCCTCACCGTATCTAAAAGGGGATGTACGCCGCGATCCGTAACAACGTGATAAGGACCATTCCCGTGAGCAGAAAAATGGTCCAAGTAATGGCCCAAATGGCGATTTGGAGGGGTTTCATCCTCACACCTTCGCGTAACCCGGCACTCCAGGCCCCGCCACCCCGTTCCACCAGTAGAAATGCGCCCACCATACAGAGACAGGTTCCACGTGAAACCCTATAACACCCCAGGAACCGTTTGGCAAGACCAAGCATCATGGGGCCCCTAATCCTGTCCCGGGCAACATGTGACAACCGGCAAATGGATAAGGGGCCCCTTTGTGGGGACGGCACAGGGAGGGGGATGCAAAGCGCGAGGTCGCGCTTTGGGAAAATTTTGTCAAGGCTTTTTTTGGGGCCTCGCCGTCCTTATCATCGGGAAAAATGGGGCCCTTTTTTCAATGATAAGTTTGTCGGTTTGCGATGATAGGTTTCAATGATAAGTTTCGAATGATAAGTTTCGGGGCGCGGACAAAAAAAGAGCCCGGGATTTTCCCGGGCTCTTCGGGCGGCCCGGAGGCGCCCGTCACACAAATACCGATAACCCGAACAGCGGACGGGTATACACCAGGATTTCAGGATCTGATAAAAAATCAACATCCGGGTTCCGCGACGCCGCCTCTTCCGCGAGGTGCAGCAGATCCGGCATGTCCTGGATTGCATAATCCGCCGCTAGATCTCTATCCCCTGTATCGTAGGATCGAGTCAGATCGTGTCCGCCCTCCGCCGCCAAGGCGTGCATCAAAGCCCGAAGTTGCGTCAATTGCGCCGCCGATACTTCTATCTCTGCTCCGTACATCCGTTCCATTTTCCGACCCCCTTGATATTCCGCCTGGGTCATCCAAGCGGCCCGGAGGGCCGATATCTCGGCCCACCGGGGCGCCCGGAGGCGCCTGGTCTATGTCCTGTGGACAACGACAGTCCTACCTGAGATTCGTTTCCAGCTGACTTCTTTGGCCTCGAGGGCGCATCCAGCAATAGGCCGCAGGACGCACGCCCTTTTAATCGCCATTTCCGCCGATGGCGCGGTCACCCGCAACGTCTCAATCACTCTCTCGTTCATTTTGGCGACGATCAGAAACTGGGTTTTGCGGCCCATTATCCGGCTCCTTGATATTCCGCCTGGGTTATCCAGGCGGCCCGGAGGGCCGATATCTCGGCCCACCGGGGCGCCCGGAGGCGCCTTTATGGGGGGATTCCTGAGATGCGTTGACTACTTTCTTTTTTCTCTATCCCACTCCATGCCCTGACCGATCTTCCATGCCCTAATTGAATCCATTAAGGCTTGGTCCGCAAGGCCTGCGCCGGAACCGTGTGTTGCGAAACCGATCGTAATCTCCGCTCGCTTCAACCTGGATACGTCCAGGCAAAGCCGACATTTGACGCAAGGAACGTGTTGTGTTTGAGCTGGGCACGGAACGATCGTGTGGCCGTCAAGCTGATAGGCGCGATCGGATTTAAACCGATCGACCACGATGGCCGTAGCGTATCCGCGTGATCGTGCCAACCTGATATCGGCGGTTGTCTCACATGATGCGATCACGTTAGCACCATACCAGTATTTTTCAAGTATTGTGCGCCAACCGTGGGCGAAGGCCCAAGCGGACACTACGGCCCCGTACATCCGCATGGCGCGCTTTTGATAGCGTACCATCGCGCGACCAACCTTAGAAGCCGAGCGCCTATCCGGGCAATCACCAACTACGGCATGACGAAAATCCCGAACGGGATCTAATGCGTCAATTCTTTTCACGTACGCATTTATGATCCGTCGGATAGTTGCGGCCTTCCCGAAGATCGCAACCCAGGCCTTCGCAATCTTGTTGATCCTTCGGGTTGTAAATGCCGTATTTCCGCTCTCGGCGTAACAACCTGAACCCAAGAACGGGCAATCATTGGGGCACGTTTCCTGTGAGAGATAACTAGCATTGACTGATAGGCCTTCGGCCTTGCGGAGTTCTGGGTTCCCGACCAACTTTTCGTTTTGGCTTTTTTCCTTTATTGTGAATCCGTTCATTTTCCCATTCCCCTAATGGGCCCGGGACAATTCCCGGGCCCGGATTGAATGCTATCGATCGGAGAGAATCCGATCGTAAGCTGCCCGGACGTCAACCCAGGCGACAAACCCGCCGCCCATCGCATCCTTCAGAGCGGCCAAGATATTTTCTTGGGACACATCATCATCAAAGTAAGCGATTTGTTCATCCGTCCAGGTTTCAATCCTTGAATCAAAGTCTAGATCAAGTTCTCTATCGTTCATTTTCCCATTCTCCGTTTAGGTGTTACTCGCCGGTCCCTTGACCAACTTGAATACTATTTTACAAAATAGATATCAGAGTGTCAAGGGAAAAATGGGCTAAATTGAAAAAAAATGAAAAAAAATATAGGCCGACAAATACAAGA
>Ga0208316_1000702_pt1 | contig 24909 bp, 27 predicted proteins | sample MalvireepMed_231_FD_184240 | JGI IMG/M metagenome (GOLD analysis project Ga0208316, IMG submission 184240) | Marine viral communities from the Global Malaspina Expedition - Malaspina viral metaG DeepMed_231 (SPAdes) (version 2) | ecosystem: Environmental > Aquatic > Marine > Oceanic | place... | reverse complement strand
TTTACGTTCATTCCACCCTGGCTGCCCTGGCGGGACTGACCGCCCTGGGCCTGGTTCATGATCTGGTTCAGCACTGACATTACGTTCATTGTCTGGCTCCTTTTCCGCCTGGTTGCCGTTGGCTTCGGTTTTGATTCTAGCCTCAGTAAACCCTATCCGGCATGAACGCCAGATGAACAGATTGTCTGGATAACGACGGCAAAGTTCCTTTTGGCATCATCTTTTTTGGTAAGGTTGTGTCAAAACAGGGTGCGTATTTGCAACGTCATCCTATAATCATGGTTAGCGAAATTAACCCATTCACCGGGACAAATGGACTGACTACTTGGCGGCTCTGAAAAGCAATATCTGGACGCTGTATTTTCTGATCGTAATCGTCGGCGTTGCGCTTTTAGGGGTGTCTCTCCAGCAGCGCTGGCGGGAGACCCTGTCTGATGAAACTGCGCATCAATTGTCCAGAGCTGAGCTCATATCCCAATCCGTTCACAGTCTGTTCCGGACTCAGGAGCTGGTGCTTGATGTCGTGGGGCGCGAACTCCTCGACAGTGGCGAACCGCTGGAAGAGCGGAGGGAAATGCCTTTATTGGACAATATCCTTTCGGTTAACCCGGCCCTCGTAGGTTTTGGCCTGGCTCGCCCGGACGGCACGCTGGTTCGTATCAGCACCAATATGGATGCCAGCCGCCTGCCCAATCTCCTGGAGAACCCCAGTACCGCAGAAGGTTTCAGGCAAGCCCTTGAGTCGGATGTGATGGTGGTAGGGCGTACTTATTATGTGGATGCGCTTGGTGCCTGGTTAATCCCGATACGAAAGGCGTTGCGAGCGGACGATGGTTCTGTGGTTGCAGTAATGACCGCCGGACTGCAGATTGGTGCCGAAGGTTCAGTTCTTGGGCAGGATCTGCACGATGGTCCCGAAGACAGTGTCATCCTGTTTCGGGAGGCAGATAAATACGTCCAGTTTATGTCACGAGAGGGCGCAACACCTGAGCGATATTCTGCCTTGCAGATTAACGAGGAGCGTTTGAGTGCACAGCGTCGTGATTTCGAGGAGAGAACTGGAAAGACCATGGCGGATATCATGGCCAGTCCGGAGGCGGTTTCTTTTCATATGACCCGCGACCAGCGAGATTATCTGATAGCCGCCACCTTCGACGCTCGGTATCAGATCTGGACAGTGTCCGAGACGCGTTTTGCCCCTCTTTACCGCGATTTTATGGGAACCCTCGTAACCTACGTGATTGGTTTTGTGCTGGGTGCCTGGTTGCTCTACCTGTTGTTCCGGGTTATTGATCGTGCCGAGGGAGAGCGTCGGGAAGAGTTGCTGTACCGGGCTCGACATGACGATCTCACCGGCCTGTTAAACCGCGCCGGGCTCCTGGATCGATTGGAAGGCAGGCTTTCTCAGGCGAGGCCGTTCAGTCTGGTGGTGATCAACATTGATAACTTCAGTGGCATCAATGACCGCTTTGGGCTGGAGTACGGGGATCACACCCTGGTGGAATTCGGGCGAAGACTTGAGCGGTTGGCGGAACGACACGACGATCTGGCGAGGCTCGGGAGCGATGAATTCGCCATCGTTACCCCCAATACCAACATCCCCTCGTTGACCGATGCCTGCCGGGCACTGGTAGAAGATCTGGCCCAAATCTTCGAAGTGGGCGGGCTTCGTCTGCAGGTGGGGGCGAGTGTCGGGGTGGCCCGGTACCCCGAAGACGGAGACTCCCTCAGCAAGCTGATTCGTAGTGCCCACCTGGCGTTGTATGAGGCCAAACAAAGCCGGAATGCCGTCTGCGTCTACAAGGCAGAAATGGAAACCGCTTATCTACGGCGGCTGAACGTGGAACAAAGGCTGCGCTATGGCCTGGCCTCTCATGCTCTCTATATGGTGTACCAACCGCAGGTGAACGATGCAGGCGAAACCATTGGTCTGGAGGCTTTGGTGCGCTGGCAGGATGAAGAGTTGGGATTCGTTTCGCCGGCAGAATTCGTGGATGTGGCCGAGAAAAGCGGCCTGATGATTCCTCTGGGTAACTTCGTGCTGGACACCAGCCTGAGGGAATTCCGGCAATTGATAGACAAGGTGCAACAGCCGCTGGATCTGGCCATCAACATCTCGGTGATTCAGTTCTGCCAGCCAGGCTTCGTGGATACCGTACTCAACGCCCTGAAAACCCACGATGTCTCGCCTTCCTCCCTGGTACTTGAGATTACCGAAACCCTGTTCATGGGCAATTTCGAACAGGTACTGCAAACCATCTGCAATCTGAGAAATCACGGCATTCGGTTGGCGATGGACGACTTCGGCACCGGGTATTCGTCTCTTAGCCTGCTGCGCCAGTTACCTCTGGACGAACTGAAAATCGACAAAAGCTTTGTGGACGGCATTGTTGAGGATGAAAAAGCCGCCAATATGGTGCGCAGCATCGTCGCCATTGCCCGCAGCCACAACATGAGTCTGATCGCTGAGGGTGTAGAAGAGCAGGCTCAGGCCCAGGCCTTGATCAAAATGGGCTGCCTGCGCTTCCAGGGTTACTATTTCAGCCGGCCGGTGCCTATGGCAGACGTTCGTCAGGTGCTCACTGACACGGCAAACACGGACAATATCCCTGCGACCATTCGTCGCTCCTGATGGCTTTGAAGTGGTCGGAGCCGGCCGCTACAGTAGTGATATTTGTCAGAAAACAAGGAACGCCGAATGAAACAACCCCTGATTGCTCTGGCATTGGGCGCAGCCCTGTTCGCCCCGGCCGCATTTGCCGCTGATCACGGACACGGTAACCACCACCAGAGCCGTCCAATACAAATCGACCACCCCTGGAGCCGTCCAACACCGCCTGGCACCCCGATGGGCGTGGGTTATATGACCATCACCAACCACAGTGATCAGGCTATCACTCTGGTGGGCGCAGAAACGCCAAGAGCCGGCCATGTTTCCATCCACGAAACCTCCATGCATGAGGGCGTGATGCGCATGCAGCCGGTAGACGGCGGCCTGGTGATACCCGCCGGAGAAACCGTAGAGCTAAAACCTCACAGCTATCACCTGATGCTGGAAAAGCTGCCCGAGCCCCTGGTTGAGGGCGAGAAAATTCCGGTAAGACTGGATTTTGATGCCGCGGAAGACCTGGATATCGAACTGATGGTGCGTCCACTGGACGGTGCCCCGGCGATGAACGACCATGCCGGCATGAAGCACTAGCCTCTATTACTCTCAGTGAACTCCGGTAACGCTCAACGCTTTACACAGGCAAAGATTGCGTTTCCGGATTCGCCATCCCAGGGCACGATGCGTTCGTAGTCGTGTTCGAAGATGGTCACGTCAAACCAGGGCTCCAACAGGGCGGCCAGCTCCCGAAAGCTCAGTGCTACCATGGGGTGCTCATCCTGCCAGGATTCACTGATGCCGTTGGTGGTGCGATCAATGCTCAGCCGGAGCGACTGCCGTTCACCACCGCCAACGTAATGCCAGCCAGACCTAAAGGTAAACTCACTGCCATCGTGCCGGGCGGAGTGACAGACATACAGATTGTTGTTGATTCGGGTCTTGTCTACGGCATTGAAACAGAACAATCCGTTGGCTGATAACGCCTGGTGGGCGCTTTCGATACAGCCCTGAAGCTTCTCGATACCATCGCTGTAATGAATGGAGTACAGGAAGCAGGTAATCAGATCAAATGGACTATCAAACCGGAATTCGCACATATCCCGAACACTGAAGACGGCTTCCGGGCAACGCTCCTCGGCTACATCCAGCATGGGCTGATTAATATCCAGCCCTTCGCACTGGTAACCGAGGTTCAGGAAATGCCGGATGTGCGGCCCGGTACCACAGGCCAGATCCAGATGACGCCTGCCGCCATTGCCAAATAGCTGATGTAATCGTTGAACCCCGCGACTCTGGGCCGGGTAATCGATATCGGCACACATCAGGTCGTAATAGCCCGACAAGTCGGTGTATAAGGCATTGATGGACACGGGAAAGCCTCTGCAGAAATCAACTGGATCACCTCTGGCGAACAGCAGCTGCAGGCGGGCCTGGCACAGCGGGCGGGCGTTTTGAGGGTGGCGTATGGTAGCGAAAAGATGCGGGAGCGGGTAGCCACCCTCGTAGATGTACTACACCGGCTTGTCTGAGTGCCCCAGTGAGTGCTCCGGGGCAATCTGATCCCGCACCAGCTGTTTCAGTTGCTTGATATCCGGGAAGCCCCCTTGCTCCTTACGGGACCAGATTCGGGTATCGTTTGCCCAGACTTCAAAGATGCCGCCGGAGCCGGGTTTCAAGGTGAGCTCGTCGACCATGCCGTCGAAGGTGGTCAGCAGTTCCTGCGCCATCCAGGCGGATCTCAGCATCCAGTTACAGCCGGTGCAGTAATGGAGAGTAATGCGCGTTGCCATACGGTAATGCTTCCTGCATGAAGAAATCGATCAGCCATGCTATCAAATGAAGGGGACAGTTTCTTTCTCCAGAGGGAATGGTATGGCGTATTGGCTGGTGGATAGCCCCGGTTCCGGTGATGGCTGCCGGGATGCGGATTTCTGGTTGCCCTATCTGCGCGAGCAGGGCATCGAGAACGTAACCGAGTGCAGGCTGGATGAGGCTGAACAGTGGCTGCGCCTGGTGACTGGCAACGACGTACTGTTGGCCGCGGGTGGGGATGGCACTGTGAACGGTGTGGCCGGTCTTTGCCTGCGCACCGGCGCGACTCTCGCGGTTCTTCCCTCGGGAACCGCTAATGATTTTGCTCGCAACCTGGGTATTCCGTCTGAACCGGCAGAGGTGGCCCGTCTGGTGGCGGACGGTAGCACCGAGATGATTGATGTGGCGGAGTTTGATGACCGCATCTATCTCAACGTGGCCCACATTGGCCTGGGCACCCTACCTTCGCGCCAGGCCAGTTCGCCTACTAAAAAGTTCCTTGGACAATTCAGCTACGTTGCCACGCTTTTCCGGCAGCTGGGCGCCCAGCGGGGGTTTCACGCACGTATCCGCACGGATCGCTCCACCCTGGATGGCCGCTGGCTATCCATTGCAGTTGCCACGGGTGCCTATTTCGGCGGCGGCCACGAAATACCGGAGGCTTCCGCCAATGACGGCTTGCTGGATGTGATTGCCGTTAAACCACGCCCATTGCCGCAGCTGTTACTTGCATTTCTGATGGTACGCCTGAATCGCAAGACGCCGCGCCGAACCAGTACCGTCATCCAGATCAAGGGCAAGTGGTGCCACGTAGAAACCACCCGCGCCAAGACGGTAACGGTGGATGGCGACGTGGCCGGCAAAACCCCGTTTAGGGCGACCTGCCGGCCAGGGGCCATTCGGGTGATTGGCAAGCAGGTAGTTCACACGGGGGATCAGACGGCCAATGCTTACCGTTGAACGCCGGCTTTGCGGGCCCTGGCCGCGTGCAGCTTCTTGTAGCTCTCGATCATCTTCAGGTGCCGGTCCAGACCTCGCAGGTCCATGCCGGTTTCTTCCAGGCCAAAGAAGCGCACCGACCCCTCAATAGACCCGACCACCGCATCCATCACCGGGTCGCCAAACATACGGCGGAAGTTGTAGAGGTAATCATCCAGCTCCAGTTCGTCGTTCAGCGTGGCTTCCAGGGCCGCGTTCATAGCCTGGTAGAACAGGCCGCGCTCAACGGTGTTGTCATTGAATTGCAGGAACATCTCCACCAGCTCCTGGGCCTCTTCAAGCTCGCCCAGTGCCAGGTAGATCAGCAGTTTCAGTTCCAGAATGGTGAGCTGGCCCCACACGGTGTTTTCATCGAATTCGATGCCGGTGAGGGTGACGATGGTCATGTACACATCCAGCTCGGCCTCTTCCAGGCGCTGTACCAGATTGGCCAGTTCGTCTTCACTCAAACGGTGCAGGTTGAGGATGTCTTCGCGGAATTCCAGGGCCATGTTGGTGTTGTCCCACACCAGGTCTTCCACCGGATACACCTCGGAATAGCCCGGCACCAGGATTCGACAGACCGGAGCGCCGAGGTCTTCGAACACCGCCATGTAGCATTCCTTGCCCATGTCCGCGAGGATGCCGAACAGGGTGTCGGCTTCTTCTTCGTTGCTGCCTGAGAAATCCCATTCCACAAAATCGTAGTCGGATTTTGCGCTGAAGAAGCGCCAGGACACCACGCCGCTGGAATCGATAAAGTGTTCAACGTAGTTATTGGGCTCGGTCACCGCCATGGAGTTGAAGGTGGGCGCCGGCAGGTCGTTCAGACCTTCAAAGCTGCGACCCTGCAGCAGCTCGGTCAGACTGCGTTCCAGGGCAACGTGGAAGCTGGGGTGTGCACCGAAGGAAGCAAACACACCGCCGGTTTTGGGGTTCATCAGGGTGACGCACATCACCGGAAACTGACCGCCCAGGGAGGCATCTTTCACCAGTACCGGAAAGCCCTGCTCTTCCAGGGCCTTGATACCTTCGACAATCTCCGGGTACTTGGCCAACACGCTCTCGGGAACATCCGGCAGGGCGATTTCGTTCTCAATGATCTCTTTCTTGACTGCCCGTTCGAAGATTTCTGACAGGCACTGTACCTGCGCTTCCTGCAGGGTATTACCGGCGCTCATGCCGTTGCTCAGGTACAGGTTCTCGATCAGGTTGGAGGGGAAGTAAACTGTCTCTCCGTCTGACTGACGCACATACGGAATGCTGCAGATACCACGCTCGGGCGTGCCCGAGTTGGTGTCGAACAGGTGCGTGCCCAGCAGTTCGCCGTCCGGATTGAAAATCTTCAGGCAGTAGTCATCCAGAATGCCGTCCGGCAACTCGCCTTCCGGGCCTGGCTGGAACCATTTTTCGTTCGGGTAGTGCACGAACTCGCTGTTGGCGATGTCCTGGCCGAAGTACTGGTCGTTGTAGAAGAAGTTGCAGTTCAGCCGCTCTATAAACTCACCCAGGGCCGAACACAGGGCGGCTTCCTTGGTGGCACCCTTGCCGTTGGTGAAGCACATGTGGGCCGCGGTGTCGCGCACGTGCAGAGACCACACGTGGGGAACAATGTTGCGCCAGGAGGCAATCTCGATCTTCATGCCCAGATCTGAGAGGATGCCGGTCATGTTGGCAATGGTCTGCTCCAGGGGCAGATCCTTGCCCTCAATATAGGTGTTGCCGTCGCCGCCGGGGGCGGCGGTGAGCAGGGCCTGGGCGTCTTCGTCCAGGTTTTCCACCACTTCAATCTGGAAATCCGGGCCGGTTTGCACCACTTTTTTAACGGTGCAACGGTCGATGGAGCGGATGATGCCCTGGCGGTCCTTGTCCGAAATGTCTTCCGGCAGTTCCACCTGAATCTTGAAAATCTGCTTGTAGCGGTTTTCCGGGTCTACAATGTTGTTCTGCGACAGGCGGATGTTATCTGTGGGAATATCCCGGGCGTTGCAGTAAACCTTTACAAAGTAAGCCGCGCACATGGCAGATGAGGCCAGGAAGTAGTCAAACGGGCCGGGCGCCGAGCCATCGCCTTTGTAGCGGACGGGCTGGTCTGAGACGACGGTAAAATCGTCAAACTTGGCCTCAAGCCTCAGGTTGTCGAGATAATTGACTTTGATTTCCATGGGCAGCTTACCGGATTCAGAAATATGAGCAGTTTACGCGGAATAGACGAGGTAATCCCCGATGCGCGGGATGGTCTCACAAAAACGGAACGGACGATACTTTACGTCCTGAGTGAGACCCAGAAGGAGTTAGGCGGGCGTAATGTGCCTACCGTGATGCTCTATGGCCGGGTACTGGAATACGTGAATATCAGTGAGCAGGAGTTGCACCTTTACCTGGATCGCCTCGGTGTAAAAGGAGACGGCATGGGCGGCTGACTGTCATGGTTGGTGGGCGCGCATGTGCTCCGGGTCGATCCGGTAAAAACGACACAGGGCCTCATAGACGTCGGGTTGTTCATGCCTCAAATGGCGCGGCTGTTGGTAAAAGGCTTCGGTCAGCACCGCGAAAAACTCGGCTGGTTCGGTGGCGCCGTAGGGGTCAAGCCAGGGTTTGTGGTGGTGTTCCAGTCGGTGTTGCAGGTGGTCCCAGGCTTCGGTCATGGTTTTCTGCCAGCGTGCAGCGTCATCGCCACTCAGTGGTGGTGCGCCGTCTGCGGTGCCATCCAGGTAGTCCAACTGATGGGCGAATTCATGGAGAATCACATTGTGCGGACCATGAGGATTGGCGATGGCTTGTTCACACTGGCTCCAGGCCAGAATCACCCGGCCATGGGACCAGGCCTCTCCGGCCCGGGTTTCGTCACTGGTGCTCACCACCAGGCCATCGCTTTCGGTGTCCTGTACCCGGTAGATATCGGGATAGACCAGGATGCTTTTCACGTCATCGTATTCGTAAAATCCACGTTCAAGCAGTAACAGGCAGGCATGGCCGGCAATGGTCACCCGCACCCGGTCGTCGATTTCAAAACCGGCACATTCGTAGAAATCCTTCTCCGCGATAAACAGCTGAACCAGGTTCTCCAGCCGGGTTTTGTGGCTGTCGGAGAGCCGGTTGTAGAGGGGTACATTTTCCTGAAGGTGGTGCCTCCAGAGTGCAGGGAACGGTTGTTGCAGTTCGCGTTGGCGTCGCCAGTTGCGGTAGAAAAACAAATAGAACAGCGAACCACCAATGAGGGCGATGGCGATAACTGCAAAAACAAGCGGTGCGGACATTGGTGACTTCCCTGTGAATGTCCGGCCAGTCTACCGCAAGCTTCAGCGAACCACGAAGATCCATAGGAGTGAGGAGAATGCGATGAAGTATATTTTTGAGGTCACGGTGAAAGACGGGCACTCTGCCGAGGAGTATGCCGATGCCTGGGTCCGGGCCAGTGAGCTGATTCAGCAGGCGCCCGGTGCCCGTGGTACCGAACTACACCGAAAGATTGGTGAGCCGAACAAACTGATTGCCATCGCCCGTTGGGACAGCAAGGCCGACCGGGATGCCATGGATGCCCGCAAAGATCCGAGGATTACCGAGATTATCAAAAGCGCCGCGCCGTTTGTGGAGATCCGGCCTTTGGGCGAATTTGAGGACCCCGAATGGGTGGTTATGCCTCCCGACCGCAAGGCAGATTGATCAGCCTTCGTTGAGTTTATGCAGCTGGAAGTCTTTTTCGAGCCGGTAAGTGTCAAAATCCCGGGCCAGGAAAAGGTGGCCCGTGTAATGCTGCAACGCCTCGGCGGCGAGCTGGTTGATATGAGGGCTGCCACCCGGGGCGGACTGGTAGCGGGAGCTGAAGTGGGTGAGTACCAAATTGGGCAGCTTTGCCTCCTGCGCGAACCGGGCCACCTGCTGCGCCGAGCTGTGCTGTGGCCAGGGGCCAACGCGGTCTGCGACATCCTGGGTGTAGGTGGCCTCGTGAATCAATACGTGGGTGCCTTGGCAGGCATCTTTCAGCAGTTCCGGGGTGTCGTTGTCACCGCCGACAATGATGTTTCGCGCGGTTCTCGGGATTTGGGTGTAGTCGTCGCTGCGCAGCAGGCGCCCGTCATCCAGTAGAACATCTTTGCCTTTCTGCAGGTCGCCCCATTCAGGGCCAGGCTCGATGCCATCAGCAACCAGTTTCTCCTTCTGGAGTTGACGTTCCAGGTTCCGCTCTGTGAATACGTAGGCCCGGCAAGGTACCCGGTGCGAAAGCGCCACGTTGGTAACACCCAAATGGTCATCCTGCCAGTAAAAACCCGGAGCTTCCGAGTTGATGAAGTTCAACGGATAACTCAGGCTGGAGTCACTGTTTTCGATGACCGTATCGATAAACCGGCGTACCTGTGGCGGCGCAATGATGTCCAGAGGCTCGGTGCGACCCAGCATGGAAGCGCTGGTAAGCAAGCCCGGTAGCCCGAAGATATGATCACCATGGATGTGGGTGATGAAAATGGCGCGCAACTGCATCACCGAATACCGTGTGCGCATCACCTGGTGCTGGGTGCCTTCACCGCAGTCCACCAGATACCAGGGTTTGGGCCCCGAAAGGCAAAGCGCCAGGCCGGTGACGTTGCGTGACCGGGTTGGTGTTCCGGCCGATGTGCCAAGGAAAGTGAATTCCATCGTGCCTCGTTTCGCGGTAATGTGCACCCTAATAATACGAAACCATGCTCTCAGATGATACGGGATCCATCATGTCTGAACTCGCCAACTACGAAAGTTTCAATATTGAAGTAAAAGACCACATCGCCCACGTTCAGTTCAGTCGCCCCGAGGCGCTGAATACCATGAACAAGGCATTCTGGCTGGAGCTGCCGCGCTGCGTTCAGGACATTGAAGCCAATACCGATGCCCGGGTGATTGTGATCTCCTCCACTGGAAAGCACTTTTCCGCAGGCATGGATCTGGGCGTGTTCTCGGATCCGAAATCCGTGCCCATGAGTGGTGATCCTGGCCGTATGGCGGAGAACCTGCGAAGAGTCGTACTGCAGCTGCAGGATACTCTGAGCTCTCTGGAGAAAGTACGTCTGCCCGTGCTTGCTGCCGTGCACGGGGGCTGTATTGGTGGGGCTCTGGACCTGGTGTGCGCTGCTGACAGCCGGTATTGCACCTCCGATGCCTATTTCACCATCAAGGAAACCGAGCTGGGCATGACAGCTGATGTGGGCACGCTGCAGCGGCTGCCTAAACTGATGCCTGAGGGCGTGGTGCGTGAGCTGGCTTATACGGGCCGCAAATTCGGTGCTGAAGAAGCCTATCGCCTGGGTTTCGTGAACTCGGTATACGAGACTCAGGAAGCGATGCTTGAGGGCGTGATGTCCATTGCCGCCCAGATCGCTGCCAATTCGCCGCTGGCGGTGACCGGCTGCAAGGAAATGATCAATTTCAGTCGCGATCACAGCGTAGAAGACAGCCTCCGCTACATGGCCACATGGCAGTCTGGCATGTTCCGCCCCACGGACATGATGAAATCCTTCCAGGCCAAGGCCCAGAAGCAGGCGCCCGCCTACGACGACCTGTTCCCGGTCAAGGGTCTGTTCGAAAACTGAGTTATGGCCCAAGGTCGCGCCAAACTATCCACCACCGCCGCCCTGCTGTTTCAGGGCGGTATTGGTTTGGTGGGCTGGCTTGCGATCTGGTTGTTCGATATTCCATTAATGCTGAACAACTTGAATCTGCTGGAAACCCTGCTCTATGGTAGCCTGGGCGCTGGCATCACCTACCTTGTGCTATTGCTATTCACCCAGCTCTCCTGGCTGTTTCCTGATGATCTCGGCTCGCAGATGCAGGCCCTTTACCGCTTCGCGGCGAGTTATCGCTGGCCGGTATTGCTGACCTTGTGCGTGCTCGCCGGGGTGGGGGAAGAGCTCTTGTTCCGTGGAGCGGTGCAGGGCTGGCTACTGCAGCATACCGGGCCCTGGACAGCCTTGCTGGCGGCCTCTGTGTTGTTCGGGTTGGTGCACTACGTGTCGTTTACCTATTTTCTGGTGGCAACGGGTCTTGGACTGATTCTTGGTGGTGCCTACCAGTTCTGGGGCAGCCTGCCCTTGGTGATGGTCTGGCATGCGGTATACGACATGCTCGCGCTGTACTGCCTGCTGAACTATCCCCAGTGGTTCGATGTGAAGCCTTGATGTTTCCAGTCTAAAAAATTCAAACGGTCGTATGAATTTTCGTTGAAAACGCGGTGTGGCTGTAAGAAGATAGCCAGCTACACAGTCGTGAAACTGATTCTCAACCGTTTGGATGTTGCCATGAATTCGACGATTCGCCGCTGGTTTGCCAGTGCCGGCGCCATGCGCCGAGTGCTCTCAACTTTCGCCCCTTATCTGGGGGCAGGTATTAAAGTCACTCACATTGCTGATGACTTCAGCTCTGCAACGGTGGAAATGCGTCAGCACTGGTACAACACCAACTACGTGGGCACGCACTTCGGCGGATCTCTCTACAGCATGGTTGACCCAATGTATATGCTGTTACTGATGCGCCGACTGGGCAACGATTACATCGTGTGGGACAAGTCCGCGAGTATTGATTTTATCCGCCCCGGCAAGGGCGTGGTAAAGGCCCACTTCGAGCTGACCAATGCGCGTCTTGATGAAATACGCGAAGCCACCGCTGACGGCGACAAGTACCTGCCGGAGTGGTATATCGATATTGTGGATGAGGCAGGAACGGTCGTTTCTCGCGTCCACAAAGTGCTGTACGTCAGGCGAAAGCCGGCTGAGTAGCGCCGGCACCAGCTGCTATTGCTGTTCCACTTTCTGAAGAAACACCGCGATGTCTTCAAACGCCTCGTCTGCCTCGGGCAGAAGTGGCGTGAAGATGTGCCATACATGCACCATGTTCTGCCAGGTGTGAAGCTCCACCGGTGAACCCTGGGCTTTTGCCTTGGCGGCGTAACGCGTGGCGTTGTCCAGCAGCATTTCCGTGGTGCTTGCGTGGATAAGCACGGGTGGCAGCTTGTTAAGCTCACCCCGCAGAGGTGATGCAACCGGGTTGGTGGGAGAGATTCTGAACGCGGCAAGTGTTCCCCACCACAACACGGGCAGCGGGATTTTGGACAAACCACCAAACACCGGGCCCAGCAGTGGGTCCGTGCGAATATTCTCGCGATTGCTAGGCGCCGTCAGCGTGAGATCCGTGGAGGGTGACAGGGCAACGGCGGCATCGGCCTGCCGCAGGCCATTGTCGCGAATCCACGCCAGCAGAGACAGGGTATGGCTACCGCCCGCCGAGTCTCCGGCAACCACCATGAAGTCGACGGGCGCTTCGCCGTCCGGGCCATGATTCAGCAGCCATGCATAGGCCTGGCGGCAGTCCCGAATGCCATCCATGAACCGGTGTTCGGGCATGAGCCGGTAATCAACCGCAAAAACGGCAGCATTGGCAATCCGGGAAAAACGGTCGGTAATCGCCCGGTGACTGCGAGGGCTGCCAGCAGCCCAGGCACCGCCGTGAATATAGAGCACACGTCGGCGGGAATCGGCCCCGGGCGCCAATATCCATTCTCCACGCGGATGATCCTGATGACGGATGTCCGATTCGATATCCACGCCTTCACCCAGGCTATCCAGGTGATTGCGGAGGGCGATCAGCCGGGCTTTGCCTTTCAGGCCGCGGGAGGCGCGCCCCATGTCCTTGATGCGTTCTATGACCTCATCATGAGCCGGGTTTGGAGCAACCTCCTTCATAACCCAGTCCTGGCCGTCGTACTCGGAAAGATCCTTTACCCGGAAGATCAGCAATGTGATCAGGACAACAAGAGTAACGACAGCGAGCAGAAACCAGAGCATGGACAATCCTTGGGGCGCGAGACACAGGGCATTGGGACGACTATAGTCGAAACAGCGTTAAGCATATAGGAGTGCGCTGTTTTGCAAATAGCCTATCGGGCCCGGGATATTACCGAAGCTCACATCATTGCTGGCCTGCTGCGCGCCAATCACATAGAGGCGCACGTAGGCGGGCATTACCTGCAGGGTGCACTGGGCGAGATCGGCGCTGCCGGCTTTACCAATGTGCATGTGGCTGACGAGGACTGGGTTCTCGCCAGAGCCTTGATTGAGGACTACGAGGCAAACCGACTTGAGCAATCCTGAGGCTTCAGGTGGTTAACGGATAGCGTTCCAGTACGGTATAGACAGAGCCGCTTTGGCCTGGACTGCTTTCAAACAGTGCAAAGCCCTGAACCGGCCAACTGCCAAACCGGGTCCTCTGGTAGTGCTCGATCAGCCCGGCCACCGAGCCTGCGCCAGCCCGAAAGCGGCTCAGTGTAATGTGAGGTTTGAATGAGGGATTCTGGAGAGTGAAGCCGTCGTTGATGAGCCTTTGGGCAAGGGTGCGTTGCAGTCCCCTCAGTTCTGCCTCGGGGGAGACTCCCGCCCAGAGGATTTTCGGGCTCTCCTCCTTGCCGAAGCAACCCAACCCGGCGGCTTCCAGCTTAAAAGGCGTATGGGTCACCTTTCTGGCGTTATCCCGAGCCTGGATTACCTGTTCGGCCTCCACCTCTCCCAGAAACGTCAGGGTTAGGTGAAGCTGGGTTTTGCTTTGCCAGCGGGCACCTTTAATGTCAGTTTTTACCTTTAAGAGGCTGGTCTTGATCGACTCAGGAATTTCCAGTCCGAAGAACAGTCTTGGCATTAACTCCTCCATAGTCGGGACGTAGCCCGGCCTGGTCAATGTTGTTATAGTATAACGTTTTTGAGGCCAGAATTATGTCCAGCATTCCCCGCCCGATTCCCACCAACCTGATACTCGGGTTCCTTGGCGTTGGCAAAACCACTGCCATTCTGGACCTTCTGCGCCAGAAGCCGGAAGGGGAAACCTGGGCGGTACTGGTGAACGAGTTCGGCGAGGTGGGCATTGACGGTGCCATCCTGGAGACCGAGGGGGCGGTGGTGCGCGAGGTGCCAGGTGGCTGCATGTGCTGCGTCGCGGGGCTGCCCATGCAGATCGGCCTGAATCAGCTGATTGCCAGAGCCAAGCCGGATCGTTTGCTGATTGAGCCCACGGGCCTGGGCCATCCGTCCCAGATTCTCGATACCCTGACTGGAGAGCATTATCAGGATGTCCTGGCGTTGGGGCCGGTGATTACTCTGGTGGATCCACGCAAACTCGAGAACCCGAAAGTGCTTGAGAATGTGCAGTTCCGGGATCAGATCGAAGCTGCCGATATTCTGGTCGCCAACAAATCGGATCTTTGCACGGCACAGCAACTCTCGGCGTTTGAAGACTGGGTTGCCACACTGCCCCTGACGAAGCGTGCCGTTTACACGACAAGCCAAGGACATTTGGCGCCCGAGTGGCTGGACGGTGAGATGGAGCGTCAGCCGGTATCCAGCCCGGATGCTCATCAACAGCGGGCTGCGCTTGATCTTCGCCCCCCGGCACCGTCTCTGGACGACCAGCCCTGGCAGCGGATGACCAACCGTGGTCAGGGGCATTACAGTCTGGGTTGGCGCATCCACCCGGAAATTCAATTCTCGGAGGCGTCTCTTCTGGCAACGGCGATGGACGAACGCCTGGTGCGGTTCAAGGCCGTTGTGCATACCCTGGATGGCTGGCGAGTGATCAATCAGGTGGAAGGTGCGTTGACCGTTCAGCCCTGTGAGCCGGGAGAACAATCGCGGATTGAATTGATCAGTTCAGAGCCCTTGGCGGAGAGCGATCTGGATCTGGAAATGAAACGCGCCGCCGGGTTGGCAGAGTGAGGGCCCGGAACGGGCCCTCGGTGCATTACTGGTGACCGTAGATTCTCATGCGGGTGTTCTGCACTGAGAGGTTGTCCAGTGTCAGGGAGCCGATGCTGGTTCCGCCCACCAGAACCTGGCCAATCTTCATGTCTGCGTCAAACTGCTGCAGATCAATCGCCAGAGAATCGTCCGAGCTGCCGAAGCGTTGGTCTTTGTAGACCTCCACTACGATATCCGCGGCGGCATCCAGAATGGTCGGGCCATTGCCGCCAGTTGCTTTGTCAGCAACCTTTTCGAGATAGGTATTCTTGGTGAGCTGCAGGTCACGAATACCGATCGCGAGGAAGTCGACATCGATATCCAGATCGGAAATACCGACCTTTGTGTCCAGGGTCAGCTTGTCGGTCGCGGTATCCACCGTGATGCCGACCTTGTTGAAGATACCTCTCATTGAAAAGTTGCTTGCCAGCAGGGTGGAGTCTGTGTTGCCCTGCAGGCTCCATTCACCGGTTGTCACGCCAAAATCGATAGGAGCTGCGGTGATTGGCAGTACGTTGATGATGGCGTCGCCATCTGCGGCAACGTCGATCTCGATCTTGATATTGTCGATCAGGTCGGTGTAGTCCTTGAAGGCCAGGCTTCTGCCGATCTCGATGTCTTTGAACATCTCATCCTCATAGCCGGCGCCAGCACCGCCGATGCTGATGTCCTTGATGGCGAGAGAGCCCTCATCGGTATATCTGAATTCACCAATGTTTACTTTGGTTTCGAGCTCGATGGTGACACCGGCCTGGCCGGTGATGCTGCCCATCTGAGCATCGTCGATTGGTTTAAGCTCTGCCTGCGCGGCAAACGGCGCGCCGATGATAGCCAGTGCTAGCAGATTTCTTTTCAGGCTTTTCATTGCTTTGTTCCTTTTTTGATTTTGTTTTTACTGCGTGTAAGGTCCACGGCCAGCGAGTGCCAGCCGTGAACCTGCTTCCGGCGATGCCGGAATTCCTCAGAATTGCGGAGTGAGCTCAAGGTTGATGGTGTTGCCCGGGCCAGTCATGAACTGGTTGAGCAAGCTGGTGAGCAGTCCGCAGTTCTCCAGAGCGCCCAGTTCGTAGACGCCGCTGACCTCGCCGCCCGTTGCCGGGGAGAAGTTAGAACCTTCAACGGATTTGAGTTCGATGTTGATCGGTTCACGGGTCTGGCACTCGGAACCGCCACCGATGCGAACTGGCAGCCAGCCAAGCTTGATGGCAACCTTGGGTACTTTCACATACAGCTTGGAATTTGCGGTCAACTTGCCATTCACAAGTGTGCCGGTGGTGACCTCTGCCTGCTCAAACTCCACGTTGGCTGCCGCATTGATCTTGCTGAAAAGCAGTTTGATGGAGAAGTTGCCAGAGGTAGGCAGTACTTCCAGATCAGCTTCGAAGGTGCCTGAGGCAATATCCAGCAGTGTGGCAATGGAACCGTTCAGCGGCAGGGTGCCTCCGGTTGCATTGATCAGAGTAGAGCCCTGCAGGCCGAGCAACAGCTCCAGCTCGGAACCGCCAGTTGGTTCCTCGTAAGACTCGGCTGTGACGCTGACAGAGGTTTCCGCAGTTTCCGGGTCGTTGGAGCGAACGACAAGCGTTGCGTTGCTTACACCCGGTGCCCCGGCGGTGTAGTTCAGATCAACGGTGCAGCTTTCACCGGCGGCGACCGTTGTACAGTCATTGGTCTGAATGAAGTCCGCCGCATTGGCGCCAGTCAGGGTGATGCTATCAATCTGCAGAGCAGCGTTGCCGTTGTTGTCCACGGCAACCTGTGCAGTTGCGCTGGTGCCTGACAGAACGCGACCCAGATCAACGGATTCCGGCGTTACCGAAATTTCCGGAGTGGGTGCCAGAGTTCCCTTGCCAGAGAGCGGAACGCTTACAGACTCGTTCTCCGGATCGGTAGATTCAATGGTCAGAGTAGCGTTGCGAGTACCTTCGGTGCTTGGTGCAAAGGTTACGTCGACAGCGCATGAAGCTTCGGGCGCCAGGCTGGAGCCGCACTGATTGGTGACAGTGAATACATCGGCGTCGGTTCCATCAATGAAGATGTTGCTGAGGCCAAGGCCGGTGTTGCCGGTGTTGGTAATGGTCACACTCTGCTGCGCACTGAGGCCAGCCTGTACTGATCCAAAGCTGATGTCTTCAGGGGTAATACTGATGCGTGGTGTTTCAACAACGTCTCCGCCTACAGTCACTGTCTGAAGCAGGTTGTTCTGATCCGGCAGCTGAACACAGTCGGTTGTGATTTCGCCGATTGGTGCGGGTGCGATGTCGCCGTTGGCGGTGCGCGCGATCAGGTCCAGCCGCAGAGCGCCTACCCTGATTTCCAGTTCGCCGACATCATCTGCGGTAACCAGGAATTCCGGTGAAGTGCCGGTAGCCGGGACATTGAATTCGCCGGAGGTTTCCGGAACCGGTGTCGGTGGTATATCAAGAGTGACGATCTGCTCTACCGTTCTGCCCGGTGTGGTAACGCTGTTGAAGCTGGTGGCAACCCCTTCAAGAGTGGCTGATTGAACCAGTTTCAGGCCGGTGCGGGCATCGTCGTTGACAACGGTGATCGCGTCTACGGTGAAGGCCGGTATCGTTTCTCCCACTGATGCTGCCGAAGGAATATCAGCACTGATGGTGGCACGGATCGGTTGATCACCGATGAGTGGAAACGGGCACTCAAATGCCAGCTCGGTGGATACTTGCTCGGCGGAGGCATTACCTGCGCCTCCCGCCATCAAAGCCGCCGCGGCAATCGCGGGGCCGAGCTTGCGGACACTCGTATTGAGGTTCCTGAGTTTCATGAGTTCGTCCTCTGTACGTCGTTATTTGTTGTAGTGGGTTGCAGACAACACCGATAAGGACTGCTCAATCGGACTTGCAAAGATCCCTTTGCCATACGTGTTCACGTATGAGTGCAGCGTTATTAGACGGGGAGAGGGTGCCGCGGGTCATTGCTTGTCGCGGCACCGTTTTTGTTCAAAGCGGAGAGGGGCGAAGGGATTGTCTAAACCGTGAACGGTGTCAAAACGAAAAGTGAGCTGTGTTCACTTTTTTGAGCGGGCTTGCCGCCGAACGTCGCCGGGGGTTTTGCCCGTCCAGGATCGATAGGCTTTGGTAAAACCGGCCTGGTCACTGAACCCCAGCTTCTCGGAGATCGACTCCAACGGTACGTTGGTGTCTTTCAGATAAAGGGTGGCGAAGCTTTCACGAATTTCGTTGCGCAGTTCTCTGAAAGAGGTGCCGGCGCTGGCAAGATGCTGGCGCAGGGTGCGCGGGCTGATGTCCAGGCGCCGGGCGATGTTTTCGGTGGTGCAGGGACGGCCGGGCTGGCTCATGATCAGTTCGCGAACCTGCATCGCGGTCTCGTCGGCTTCCAGATTGCCTGGTTTTCGATGGCATCGGGTACGGGCTACCAAGAACTCCAGGTTCGCCTCGCTTTTCGGAATTGGTGAACCTTTCAGTGGCATGGTTACCTGAGCAACCGGTGCATCGAATTCGAACTCGCACCCGGGGGCCAGCAACTGCCAGTCTTCCAGTGAGGCAGACGACGGAAAATCAAACTGGAAGTGGAAATGGCTGCAAACCTGGCAGGAGATACGGTGAATGCTGCCCATATAGATCTTCGTCAGGCAGGGTCTCAAGTCCTCTACGCCCCAGGTATCGATGAGCCGGATGCGGAATGTAGAGCCGGTCGATTCCAGTTCCATGTCCATCAGTGGCAGGCCAACGCGCAGGTATTGAACGATCATGCTCACCAGGCGTCGCGGATTTTCCTGGCCCAACATGGCGAACCCGAGCAGGCCGTGACTGGGCAGGTCCAGTTGCTGGCCAAATTCGAACGCCGCGCGCTCGTCGGTCATCAGCCAATCCGCCTGGCGCAGCAAATCCATGACCTGATGCATGGACAAGCTGGCGTCCGGGTTATTCAGCATGTCGTCGGTGATGCCGGTATTGGCAAGAATGGTATGCCGCTTTACACCGCGATGTTCCATAAAACGGACAAAACGGCGGGCATAGCGAGCCGAGACGATCGGCACTTCCAGTGCGAGTTCAGATGACGTTTCCATGTTCCGGTCTCTGAGCCGGGGCAGTTCCCGGGCATTTAGTCTTGAATTGAACTGTTGTTATCATTCAAGAGGTACAAGCCGACTCCTCTCTGTTCGGTGCCAGTATAGGCAGCGCACGATGGGCGCTTTTACGCATCCGGTCACAAATTCGCCGCATGGCCGGATATGACAATGAAACTTTTGTCAGGTTGAAACGTTCATGATCGAAAGACCGCAATCGTCCGCGCAGCAGGAAGCGCGCTGCCCGGTGTGTGAAAACGCTGAACTGGTGCCGTTTCGTGAAGTGGGGCAGCAAACGTATTTCCGTTGTGGCCAGTGTGAAGCCACGGTGATGGCCTCCGAGTGTCGGCTGTCCGGCTCCCGGGAGCGAGCCGTCTATGAATTGCACAACAACAATGCGGACGATCCCGGCTACCGGCGTTTTCTTTCAAAGCTGGCCAAGCCTCTGCTGGGGTATGTTGAACCCGGAGCGCAGGGGCTGGACTTCGGCTGTGGCCCTGGCCCGGCATTAGCCAGAATGCTTGAGGAAGCGGGACTGCATATGACTTTATATGACCCGTTCTTTTACCCGGACGCCGCCGCGTTGGATCGGCAATACGATGTTATTACCTGTACCGAGGTTGTGGAGCATCTGCATCATCCAGCCGAAGTGTTTCGCATGCTGGACAGCCTGCTCCGGCCCGGAGGCTGCCTGGGTATCATGACTTGCTTCCAGACCGACGATGCCCGTTTCGATAACTGGCACTATCGGCGCGATCCCACCCATGTGGTGTTCTACCGTGAGCAGACATTCCGCTGGCTGGCCCAGCATTATGGCTGGGATCTGGAGATTCCCGTGAAAGACGTTGTGCTCCTGCGAAAATCCCTGTGACCGCCTGTTAGTGGGCGTTTGAGGGGCAGGCAGGAATCTGGGGGCAGGCGGCGGCATCTGCCGCGTTTGATCGGGCCTCATCCTGTAGCGGTTTAAACCGTTTCGGTGCCAGCCTGGCCGCACACTCGGAGGCATGTCTGGCTCTAGCCGGACAGCCTGCATCGTTGAGTGCGATGGCGAGGTTGTTCCAGCCTTCGGAGAACCCGGGGAACTTCTCGACCACCCTCAGGAAACTGCCCACGGCATTCTGAAAATGACCTAGCTGGTACTGCAGGTTGGCGTTTGCCATTAACGGTGTGGGCTGCTCGGGCCATCTCGTGATGGCAGTTTGGTAGGCTCGCTGGGCCGCCCGGGTGTGGCCTGTTGTCTCTAGATCGTGGGCCGCCTGGAGGTAGGGCAGCATTTCAGCACTTGCGGGTGTTTGATCGGGGGGCAGAATGACTGCAGCCCATCGCTCAGCCTTGCTCCAGGTGTTGTAAAACACCTTGTATGGCATTTCATAGTGGCGCCGTGTATCCGTGTTCAGGATGAAGACCTGTTCCGTGCTGTCGTAGCCCACCACCACCGCAAAATGCCATTGCGGCCACCAGCTCAGACGAAGATTCTGCATAACCAGGACCGGATTTCCGGCCTCAACCTCGGCCAGAATGGCCTCTGGTTCCGGTTCCAAACGGTACACCAGCATGTCGTGGGCCCGTGCGCCGGCAACCATTTCCACTTGCAGGGAGCCTTCCTTGCCCGGCAGGTAGACCAGCTCTTTCAGAATGTCCGGATTGGTCGCCAGCCCCTGTGCGTTCAGCATCATGGCCAGAGAGGCGGGACCGCACTGGTACTTCTCCTGCGGATAGAAGGGCACCTGTTCCAGCAGCTTTTCCGGGTAAACCGGTTTGGTGTTGTCCCGGGCAGAGACAGGCCAGTCTGGTGTTGATGCACACCCGGCCAGAAGCACTATGGCCGTCAGAGCGACGGCCATAGTCAATTTAAGACGGCTGTTCATCTGCTGCATTGGGGATCAGCGAATGCATTTCACGAAGGGGAACAGATCCGTCGCGCAGAGCATATCGGTTATGATGAACACCACCAGGAACAGAACAATGATGCCGACAACCCCCTCGCCGGTTGGTGCTTCGGCCAGTTGTTGCTCGAACTCGGCCAGTTCGGCCGGCGTCAGATTCTGGATGCGCTCCGCAACCTGGGCTTCTGACACGCCCAGTTGCTGCAGTTTTGCCTTCACGTCCTGATCTTCAAGCATTTCCAGCAGTTGTTGCCGGTCCAGATCGACCTGCTGTTGCTGGATCAACTCACCGGTACCCACCATGCCGGCGTTGGCGGACATGGAGAAGGTGGCCGTAAACGCGAGGAGTACGGCCATCGTCAGTGAGAACTTTCTTAAGTGCTTTCTGATACCGTTCATGTGAGGCTCCTTTCTCTGTTGTATTCCAGTACAGTAGATAGCGATCTGTACTCATTCAACATACAAAACGTTCACACAGCCGCTCGGGTTCCATGACTATTTGGTCATTGCGCGGGCGTTCAGGTACTCAGCGAAAAGCTTCAGCAAATGATTGGCGTCAGGCGCAGGACGAACACCCTGCAGCAGGCTCTGGGCGTCCAGGCCTTCGGCAACGATGTCCGGAAATTGGACTTCGAGGTAGGCTTTCATGATTGCATCGGTGAATTCCGGATGAAACTGCACGCCCCAGGCATGTTCGCCAACCCGGAACGCCTGGTGTGGCTCGAAGGCCGAATTGGCCAGCAGTACAGCGCCCGGAGGGAGCTCAAGTGCTGATTGCTTGTGGGTCAGGTGGGCGGGAAATTCTGCCGGCAACTGACTGAACAGGGGGTCTGAGCTGGCGCTGTCGAGCAATCGTACGGTGTGCGTGCCGGTCTCGCGGCCTTTCGGATGGTAGTCCGCCTTGCCACCCATGGCATGGGCCAGCAACTGGTGGCCATAGCAAACTCCGAGAAGTGGCACGTTGGCCTCGACGGCCTGTTTTATCCAGCGGGCGGTTTCTTCGCTCCAGGGTGCTTTGTCGCTGACCATCGCCGGCGAACCGGTAATGACGATGCCAGCCCAGTCGCTGGGGGCAGACGCGGGTGGCGTTTGCACGGCATCCAGTACGGTAAGTTCAAGATCGCCCGTCAGGCTGCGGAGGAACCAGGCGTCGAAATCACCAAACTGATCCCGTATCTGCGGGTAGGTCGAGCCCGTTTTCAGGATAATGACCTTTGGCTTTTCCACGCCTGCTACCTCCACCATTTCGTGCCGCTCTGAATGCTCTTTCCCAGCAGCGGTTATTCCTGCGGCAGTTCCGCGTTGTGGAATACGTTCTGTACGTCGTCGAGATCGTTCAGCATGTCGAGGAATTTCTCGAACATCGGGATGTCGTCGCCTTCTACCACGGTGGTGGTTTTTGGCAGGAACTGGATCTCGCCCACATCGAACTCAATGCCTTCAAACGCGGCTTCCAGAGCCTGTTTGGCTTTGGCGTATTCGGTGTTCGGGGTGAATACCGTGATTTTGCCGTCTTCGCTTTCGATGTCGGTAACGTCCACGTCGGCTTCCATCAGGGCTTCCAGTACGGCTTCTTCATCCTGGCCGGCAAATGCAAAGATGGCGCAGTGATCAAACATGTGGGCCACGGCGCCCGGGGTGCCGATCTTGCACTTGGTTTTGGTGAATGCCAGGCGAACATCGCCAAAGGTGCGGTTCGGGTTGTCGGTCAGGCAGTCCACGATGACCATGCAGTTGCCCGGGCCGTAGCCTTCGTAGCGGGCCGGCGCATAGTCTTCGCCTGCACCACCCTTGGCTTTGTCGATGGCTTTTTCAATAACGTGGGTGGGCACCTGGTCTTTCTTGGCCCGCTCGATCAGCCCGCGCAGGGAAAGGTTGGCTTGCGGGTCGATGCCACCAGCCTTGGCGGCCATGTAGATCTCGCGGCCGTACTTGCTGTAAACCTTGGTTTTCGCGGCGGCCGTTTTGGCCATGGATTCTTTGCGGTTTTGGTAGGCTCTGCCCATATTCGCTGCCTCTAGGGTTCAGTGAAAAGGCGGATTTTACTGAACCTGAGCGGATTGCAACAGGCCTGATTTCGCAGCTTTTGCCGGGAGGTGGTTCCGCGTCCCTGCGGAACCGGGTTGTTACACGTATTCCACCGGCTGGCGGTAGTTGTCCTGGGACACCAGATCGATGCCGCAATCCATATCGCTGACCCAGTTGAGGAAGCGATCAATCATCACCGGGCCTTCAAAGCGCTTGCCATGCTGGGGCACGATCATCGAGACATCCATATCGCGAACCATATTGGCCCACAGACGACAGACTTTCTTGGAGGCAATGTAACGGCGGTGGAAGCCGATCATGTTCGGGATGTGTTTGTCGAAATCTTTCACCGGCTGGTGGTCGTCTTCTCCGCCCATGGACGCGCCGAGGTCACCTGAGAACAGGATTTTTGAGACCGGATCGTAGAATTGAAGGTTACCGACCGAGTGCATGAAATGCGCCGGCAGGCACTGCAGATAAGTCTCCCCGAACCTCACATTGGCGCCGCCGTCAGGAATACTGACGATGCGGTCGTAGACGCTGCCGCTGAGTTGGTTGGTGACGTAGCTGGACACCAGGTGAGGCAGAAAGCGTGCCCACAGCTTTGAGGTAACGATTTTTGCGCGGGTGTGAACAATCCAGCGGTCGATGGCGCCGATGATGTCCGGGTCCTGGTGGGACGCGAAGACATAGTCCATATCGCGGATGTTCATGTACTTGGACGCTGCGACGGAGAGTGGGGTGTAGGTCAGGTCTCCGCCGGGGTCGATCAGGGCTTCGTGTTTGCCATCAACAATCAGGAACTGGTTGGACTGCACGCCCTCGCCGGTTACCAGGGAATCGAACATCAGGCACTTGTGGTGTCCGTTGTCGAAGAGAACAATCGGTGCTGCCGCCATTTCGGTCTCCCGCAGAACAGTAGGTGTTCAGCCACAGGCATGCCTGATGGCCGGATATTGCAAACTGCGCGGGAGAGTACAGAATTGATAAATATGAATTATTGCCTCAGGTCAATTATCTGATATTCATCAAGTAACCGATTGTTGCCTGCGCTCCCACAGGCTTACGCCATTGACGGCAGGCGTTTGATACCACGGCGTAATCCCTTTTCCAGCGCGACCTGAACCGCTTTGCCGGTAAACGGCACAATATCCTCAAAACGGATGGAGTACTGAATACGGGTTCTTCCTTCGCCTGCATCGGAGAACAGAATACGCCCCAGGTGATTACGCAAAGGGCTGATGCTGCTGATGGTGTACTCAATCAGAGAGTCGGGTTCAAAACCGAGTACGGTTTCCTCAAGAGACAGCGGGCCAATGCCGATCTTGCGAACCGAGCCAATGCCGTTGGGGTCTGCCTGGTCGCTGTCCTTGATACGCTTGACCGGTGCCCCGACCAGTTTGCCGAAGCGGTGGTGGTCGGCAAAAACGGCAAAAGCCTTGCGCCTGGGGACATCGAAAGTTTCATCAATTTCAATGGTGTACTGTGCCATGGTGCTGCTCTTGTTGTTAGACGGTGTTCAAGGTTAACCGTTCACCGGGTTCAACAAAAGTCGCAGGCGCGGGTTTTCATCACTGAGAACTGGTTAAAACAGGCCACCGGTTTGTTGGTTGGTATTCCGGAGGCTGGTGGTTATAATCGGGACTGCTCAGGATGAGTCAGTTCAACATAATCTTCAGGGATCGAAGTCATGCCCCAGGCAAGCGGATTGCAGTTCACCGCCCGTGTAGGCGAATTCCCCTCGGATCACTTTGTCGTTGTCGGCTTCGCGCTGACCGAACGGCTGTCTGATCTGTT
>Ga0208316_1000701_pt1 | contig 24923 bp, 23 predicted proteins | sample MalvireepMed_231_FD_184240 | JGI IMG/M metagenome (GOLD analysis project Ga0208316, IMG submission 184240) | Marine viral communities from the Global Malaspina Expedition - Malaspina viral metaG DeepMed_231 (SPAdes) (version 2) | ecosystem: Environmental > Aquatic > Marine > Oceanic | place... | reverse complement strand
GGCTTCACCTGGAAGCTGCACCTCCAGGTTCCCGTTATCAAGAACCCTGACAACCTCCCCAGTTTTCACAGCCTTCTTTGGACCTGACTTGACCGTGTCACCCACCTGCCACTCCCGTGCGGGTTCTTCCGCCGGGGTGGTGGGATCCTCGGCCACCGGCTCGGCCTGCTCACCCCCCTCGATCACGCCCTGCAGTCTCTCACGCACAGCTTCAAGAAGATCGTCTTGATCTACATAAGCCTGCTGGGCTGCGACCTCGTCAATGACTGGCCCGATCTGCTCTGCGAGAGCCGGGTACTGCTGCGCTATTGCCTCGCCAAGCGGACCCGTAGCGAAGCTCTCCTTCAGCTTTCTCACCATCTCCGGATCGGTTTCCTCCACGTCCTCCACGTCCGCGAGAACCCCCTCATCCTCCACAACAGCAGGACCCTCTACCGGCTCTTCTGCTGGCTTTTCGACCCCGAAGTGTTCCTTGTACCGTTGCCTCTGCCCCTCCAGCTGAGCCTCGGCCAGCGGGGCCACCCAGTTGTCTGCCATCCACTTGCGGTGGTGCGCTTCTTTCGGATCCAACTCCTGCGGAGTCAGGTTGTCCCAGTCCACCTCTTCGGTATCCGCGTCCTTCGTCGGGAGGTCGTAGGTCTCCCCGATGATCGGGAGCGGAGAGGTTGCCAGGGGAGTCCCGTCCTTCTCCTCGGTGAGCGCACGGTAATTCCCTTCAATCTTGTTCCAGGCAGTCCGTGACGGGTTCTTGCCGAACTGCTCCATCTTCTCGATCGGAGCCTTCTTGAATGCCGTGATCGCACCAGGTGCCCTCATCCCCCCACCGACCAGCGAGAATGCGTAGAACTCAATCTCAATCTGCTCCCACGCCTTGGCTCTCTCCTTGGGATCATCACTGAACAGCCGGCCCGTGGTCCCGAAGTCGTCATCGATACGGGAGAGACCTCTCGCAATATCAACCAGTCGCTCTTCCTCGATCTCCTCGAAGATACCGTGCCAGCCAACCTTGTTCTTCAGGGCAAGGAAGTGGGCCATTCTCGACCTGGGATTCTTGATGAGCCACTTACTGGCCGCGGCCTCCATCATCTTCTTGATGCCGGCCTTCTTCGCGAGGTATCCAGTGACGTACTTCGCGCCTATTCCCCCGGACATCTCCGAGGCAAGCTCGAAGTAAGCACCCAGGGGCCCTTGCCACATCGCCTTTACAAACGCTTCCTCGTCCCCCTGCAATGCGTGATGCAAGGCCCGCTCACTGGTTTGCTCAGCGATCAACTGCGGGTTCAATGCGGTGAGGGCAGCAGATCCAGCGAGAAACCCTGCGCCCTTGATAGCAGCCCTCGGGAGTAGCTTACGCTTGGCAACACCCTTCACCTTTTCCTTCAGGAACCTCACACCCATCTTCCGCAGCTGGCCGAGCAGCATCTTCTGAGTGCCCTTGGACACTGCAGTGTATCCGCCGCCCGTGAGCCCGATCTCGACGAAGAACCCCGGCATCTGAGCCGCAAGTTCCATGACCCTATCCAGCTTGTTCAATTCCCCCTCGCGTTCAAGCTCGGCATAAAACTCACCGATCAGGCGGGCCCCATCCTCCGTTCGGAGCCCCTCAACTTCCCACTCGTAAGCGGCCATCGCGGTGTCCATGAGGCGGTTTCCGGTAATGAATCCGGAGAACGGCATCCCCTCGGCAACTCGCCGCCCTCTTCCGCCAAGACCAGTTTCACCGAACCAGTCCACCTCCTCGGTACGCGCCCTATTCTTGTTCTGCTCGACAAGATCTTTGAACTCATCCTCACCCAGCTTCCTGAACAGGCGAGTGGATTCAAGCTCCTTGCGGCCAGGGACATCCTCCATTAACGGCTTGGAGCGGTCGGCCCAATCTAGCCGTCCGGTATCCTCGGGAAAGAATTCTTCTGGCGGCAGGTCTCTAGCCACTGGTGGCGGTGGCGGTGGCGGTTCCTGTGCCTCCTCAAGAACCTCTTCCGCCTCGGCAAACGGATCGGGAGACGGCTGGAAGCCACTTAGCACTGCCCACTCTGGAGGACTCATCTACCGACCCCTACTTCTCTAACGGAAACTTCTTGAGGAATTCCTTGGCAATATCCCAGCTTCGACGCTCAGCACGAGACAACTCCCCTCTTGATGCTTTGATCAGCATCGCGGCACTCAACTCCTCGGCCACTTCACGCATCTCCCTGACTTTCTTGACGCGGGCCTTTTTCGGCGTGCTGCCTGTGTCGAACCGTTTTTCCCAAGTTCCCAATTTGCGAGCGCGGGGATCCAGCGTGGCTTCAAAGGCTTTCTGAGCCTTCTCTTGCTGTAGTTGCTCATGCGACTTGTGCCTGTCGTCTATGGCTTTCTGGGTCACCACGACAAAACCGGGGTCACTTCTGCGAACACCCTTCTCGATTTCAGGAGGCGTAATCAGCACGTCCCCAGCCTGCACCTGCCGGCTTTCCACGAGACGAATGAACTCCTCCTTGGTGGGCGAGGGGATGTGACCAGGGTGAACTGGCCCGTTTGGATCTGCCTTCCTGCTCCACTTGACGGACGCCTCGATCACGCCCGCGACCATCTCCCGGCGTTTGCCAATGAAGCCTTCAGCTTCCTTTGCCCGTGTCCCTGCTGCCATAGCCCGATCTATCTGCGCCTTCGTTGGACCTTGCCCCGGGCTCGTGCCCCTTGCGGCATCAAGTCTCGCTCCCGTTTCTGACCTGTAGGCATCCGCTTCTGCTTTACTCTCCAGGACAGAATAGATGCCCTTCATCAATTCCCTGTTGTCTTTCAGCCTCGCCCCACCGTACTTGCCTCCAAACCGGATCCAATTGTTGATCTTCTCCACCTGTTCCGGGTCGTTAAGAATCTTGGCGATCCCTGCATGTACAGGAGACGTTGCTCCAAACTGCTCGCGATGTTCTACCGACAAGGCTCGCAACGCTTCCCCAGCTACCTGCGGTCCTGCAATCCTGCTTTGCTGGAGCCACGATGCCTTCCACGTCTTGACCTCGGGCATCGGCCTGGCCATCCCGGTCGGTTGACCCGGACCCGGGGCGGGGGCTGGTTGACCTGGGGCCGGTGCTGGTCGACCCGGACCTGGTGGTCTGGGTCCGGGAGCGGGTGCTGGTTGCCCTGGGCCGGCTCCAGGTCCTGCCCCGGGTGCCCACTTGTAACCTGGCCGCAACTGCCCATCTTTGAATCTCTGGTGGTAGCGTTGCACTTCCTGCACCGCTTGCTGCGCGGGAACTCCATTGGCAACCCTCATCTGAACGTAGTCTTTGTTCGTTGCCCCGGAAGGCAGCGGGAATTCAAATGCTTTACCGTCTGCAACAGCACCGACATACGGGGCATCCATGAATGCCTGCCTACGCTCTTCCTGTTCGCGGGTCTGGAACCCTCGCGGAGGAGTGACCGATGGCCGCGGCATCCATTCCGGATCGTAAAACGGCGGGAGCCCATGCCTGCGGAACATCCACTCTTCAGCATTCTGAGTAATCACGTCTTCCCGGGGAGCCTTGGGATACCTTGCAAGAGCAGCCGCTTTTTTTTGTTCTATACGGGCTATTGCCCTCTGCGCCTCCGCTTTCTGACCTGGCGTTGCACCCTCTTTGTCGAATTTGTTCTCCTCCACCCTCAATTCGGTTCGCAAATTGTTCAGTTCCTCATCAATCCTCGCCACCTCCTCGGGGTTTGGCTGGTGGATTTTCCGCTCATGCTCCTCTCGCTCCTTGATGCCATTGAGGAAATACTCCTTCTGCTTAACGGTCCAGTCTTCAGCAGGAGTGCCCGCTGGTGGCAGCAGCGGGGCCGCTGCGCCCCGGCCACCAGTGCCGGTTGCCGCCCCACCTCTTTGCAGCGTTGGTGCCCCTTTTTGCGACCAGTAGGAACCTGTCCACTTCCCGGTAATTGGGTCAATCTCCGGGGTCGTGTATGCCTCAACAGCACCTTTCGGACCCAGTTCCCTGACACCCAGCTTCATTGAGCGGATCTTACGCGCGTGATCGTTTACAGCCCTCTCGAACTCAGGATCCGGGGACTTGTACGGACCTCCCGGACGCTCCTGAGTTAGACTCGGATTGTCCGGGTCCTCTAACAGCTGCTGAAACATCTCCTGCTCTTTCGTCACCCTCTTATTGCGTGCCGCAAATTCGCCTTCAACATCCGAATCGGACTTCCGTCGTGCCAAGTATGGATCGGTCGCGGCCATCGCCATTCCGGTGGCCCTTTGCGCGGACATGCCCGCGTCCACCCATCTCTTCAAGCCAGCTGGGTCTCCCGCATCGATCAACGCCTGGAACTGCTTTTGCGGGATCGTCCGAGACCCATCGGGCTGGAACTCCTGATGACCGCCTGGTCCAAAGATTGAATTAAAGGTCGGTATGAGGCCTTTCATCAAGTTCTGGTCTTGGACCAGCTTGTTGCCCTGCGCCATCTCGAACATCGCCATCTGGTGATCGCGACCGGCCTGCTGCTGCGAGGCCTGGATGAACGGCTGAGCCAGACCCATCCCGCCGCTGATCCCAGACATCAGGTTCTGGAAGGCGTACTGCTTCTGCCGAGCCTCGAACTCGGTCTTCCACTTGTTGAACGCGCCCTCGCCGGCAATGCGGGACATGCTCAATACGGCAGCAGCTGACGGCTCATGCTTGACAACGATTGGCATTAGACTAGCTCACCATTCCACCGGATGTAGGGATGCTCCTGCCCCAGGTAGTAGCACAGGCCTTCCCAGAACCGCTTCACCGGACCAAAGATCCAACCAATTCGACCGCCAAACCCGAGCTTCTCGCCACGCTTCTTGATCTCATCCCGGTAGTGCCATCGGCCCCAGAGGAAGCAGGGCTGGATGAAGAACAGGAAGAAGAGCAGTTTCAGCAGCTTGCTCTTCCGCATCAGCGGGACGATCACCTCGCTCATCTTGTAGTAGCCACGAGCGTTCCTCTCGTTGATGTGCTCATCACGGTACTTCCGGACTACCCAGTCCATCGTCCCGTCACCATGCCGTCCCTCCATGAAGATCTGGCACACGCACCCACTAAGGAATCCCAGCCCGGCACCACCACCTGATCCAGCTGCCATCATTCCCATCCCGGCACCAAGTCCGAGGCCGGCCAGTCCCATACCCATCCCGCCACCGGATGACGGCTGCTCCTGACCCGCACCGCCCTCGAAGGCACCGTACATGATCTGGGCCAACTCGTAAGTGCTCGGGTACTCGTCAACCCGTCCCTCCACGATGTTCATGTACTGGTTTGCCATTTGGTTCTGCAGCCCCAATCGCTGCATCTGCTGCTGCCCGTAGAATCGCCCAAGCTCCTGTGATGTCTGGGCACTGGCACCACGCTGCAACGCGGACAAGGCAGTCGTGCCAGCCATACCCCTCTGCATTGCCTGGGAAAAGGCCCTCTCCTGCAGGGCCTCCCCGCCACGCAATATGTCACCACGCTCAGCCTCACCCATCCCCTGCATCGTCAACATCTGGTTCTGCCAGTGCTCGGCCATCATCTCCTGCAACTGGGAGTACCGTGTCTCGTTCCACCACTTCGCATACTGCTGCTCTTCTTGCGCCTGCTGCTCCAGTGCATCGGCTTTGCCCTTACCTTTATATCTTGCCTGAGCCTCTGGGCTCCACTTTCTCATCCATCCTTCTATGTCTTCTTCAAGAACGGCATCCCAGCCTTCTCGTTTTGTGTAGGTGATCTCTCCGGTTTCCGGGTCGGTCACCGCATCGTATTCGCGGAACTCTCCCTCAGTAGCCCCGGGGATCGCCATTTTCCAATTCCGCCTGAGCGGGGCGTGTACCAGTCCAGCCTGCCTCTCGGCAAAGTTGCTGGCTCCAATCTCGCCTGGGGCTTTGGCAATGGGCACGTTCCATGTGTACTGCTGCGGTACTTGTCGACCACCAGCACCAAGCCGTACCCCGGGCATGGTGATTGTGCGGTAGTCGTGCTCAGGTGTCGTCGGGGCCCCGAATCCAGGAGCGTAGTAACCTTCTCCTTGGAACCCCGCGATCGGGCGCGTTCCGCCCGTGATGATCTGGTACGGGTACACTCCTTTTTTGAATTTGCTTGTCCCGTATGTCAACTCAACGTTGGGATCTTGCCATTCGTATGCCATGACTTACTCCTGATCCTCGATGTCGACTGTGATCAAGTCCATCGCGGCCTCGGTTGCCTCTTGAGCAGCTGAAATAGCTGCTGCCTGGGCATCCTTGATGGAGTAGAGCCGCATGACCTCGCCAACGTAATCGAATATCTTCCCGATTGTGAACTCTTCAATTGACTGGGGATTGGGCACGTTATTGCCATCCTCCAGGATCTCTTCTTCATACCCGTACGCATCCCCGAAGGCCAGGGGAGCCAGATCGTCCATCTCGTCAGGGTAGGTGACGGTGGCCGTCTTTCCCCACGCCTCAAGTGTTATCTCGCCCATGCCTAGCTCTCCACCACCTCGGAATCCGTTTCAATCCATGCCCTGATGTTGGTTTTGCTTTCGTAGATGTCGCTAACTGGATGAGGATCAGCAGGCCTGTACACCACTCTTGATGGCCCGGCTATCTCCACCTCGTTAGCCTTGAACAGGATCACACCGTCCTTCTCCACAACCAGCACAGGCTCTTCTTCACCCGTGTTGAAATTCTCAACCAGCCTGTCTCTGTCCACATGGATTGTTGTAGTCATTACGGCATACCGCCCCCGCCAGTCTCCGCATAAAGCTGAAGAAAGTAGTCAGTGCCGTTGACCTTTATCTTGAGCACCTTGCTGTCATACGCATAATCTGATCCGCTATCAGCTACCTCTGCTATCTTGAAATCAACGACCTTGTCATGGCGGATCTTCAACGCCTCGGCCCAGTTGTTGACGCTGGACCCCGATGACCCTGCTGGCGATGTGTAGAAACGCACGTCCCCGCCCTCGCCGTTGCCGGTTGACTTACCGCCCTTGACGAAGATGTCCTTGCCAGCAGTATTGGTTCCCGACTCCTCCTTCGTGGTGATTGATCTGGTTCCCGCCAGACCCAATACGAAAGTGCCAACGGAGTTCACGCTGAAGTAATCGGACCCGTCACTCTTTTCGACCACCAGAAGGTCTGCCGACTGACTGAAAGCACCACGAATTGTGCAAGGAATAGCAGACGCACTTCCGGTAACGACCAGAAGGCTGTTGCCATCGAACGTCAGGTTAGACTCGACCGTTGCCTCGTCTGAGTCCTTGAAGGTGGCGACTCCTTGTGCGGTCGAACCATCCCACGAGATCCCGCCACCGCTCATGTCGTCTACAACAAAATCTATGGTCCCGTCACCGTCCTCGTATGTCACCGCGATCCTAGTCTCGGTGTTTCCGGTGAGCATCCCCCCGACGATGTCCTGCACCTGTTCGGTCGTGAGTTGGGTGTCAGCGGTCATGTCGGTGACCACCAAGTCAATCGTGCCGTCACCATCCTCGTAGGTCGCAGTGATCCTGGTCTCGGTATTGGACGAGAACATTGCGCCAACAATGTCTTGGACTTGTTCAGTCGTCAGATTCGTGTCCAGATCATCGACTTCCACATCAATCGTGCCGTCGCCATCCTGATACGTCACGGTGCAACGAGTCTCGGTGTTTGACGAGAACATTGCGCCAACAATGTCTTGGACTTGTTCAGTCGATAACTGGGTGTTGGTGTCGGTTGACGTGACAGTCAGTGTGTCGCCAGACATTGCCGTGGTGACGTTAGTGCCGCCAGCAATCGTCAGGGTGTCGCCGGGAGTGATCCCGGTAGATCCGCTGTCACCCGCCACGGTCGTGTCAGCCACCGTGAATGTGAGATCGTAAGGGTCACCATCGGAACCGGTTGACGTGTCAGTCCAATTGATGTCGATCCCGCCACCCTCGACGAACTTGACTTCCTTGGCATCCGAGATCGCCACCTCCGTCCCATCCCCGTCCTCCAACTGGAAACTCGTCATCCCGCCGCCGCCGCCGCTGACCGTCTGCCAGCTGCAGGTCCCATCCCCGTCCTCTCGGAGGAACTTGCTGCCCCCGGTTTCACCCGTGGAGACCAACTCGGTCCCCTCAAGGTTGACCGTGAAGGTGAGGTCGTAAGGATCAGAATCCGACCCGGGAGAGACATCGGTCCAGTTGATGTCGATTCCCGTGCCCTCGACGAACTTGACTTCCTTGCTCTCCGTGACGGTCACCTCAGTCCCGTCCCCATCTTCCAGGACGAATCCAGATCCCATCGTGTTGGTATCAGCGGAGAGGTCAGTTTCACCAAGCTCGTTGCTACGCCAGTAGGGTTTCCCGTCAGTCTTCACGTAGAGCAGGCCACCATCGCCGTCCGCAGGGGCGGATGGAGTTGATACCTCGCTTGAGATGTGGAAGATCCCGCCAATCTCAAGGATCTGATCCGGGTCATCCATACCGATCCCGACGTTCCCGTCCTTGTCGATCCGCATCCTTTTGAACAGGCCACTCCCGTTGCACGTCCTGAACACCATTCGGGACGGAGCACCTCTGCTGGCATCGGATACCGATCCATCCACCTCGAAATCGATCCTGGTGACCTCCTGGTAGCTGTTGTTATCCCCCACATAGGCGTATGAACTGATCGTCAGCAGGTCATCGTCATCAACAACCGCAGCCCGGTCATCCAAGGTTCCCCTGGACTTTCTCGACTGAATGGACCCGGAGTTGACCGATGCCTGTATCCGCTCAAGCAGAAGCGAGGCACCTGCAGTCTCCTTCACCACATGCAGGGCCGATTCCGGGTCGTTGGTGCCCAGTCCCAGTTCCTTGAGTACGGAGTGGCCACCAGCCATCTGCGCTTGGGCACGCCGTTCCCTTGGTGAGGAACCAGCCGGAATACGGGGCTGCTCGAATCCAGTGTTTGTAGTCATTAGTAGTAAATCCTGCCAAACCTGCCTGATGTCTCGCTGAACACAGCCTGCAGTAACTCCATCGCCCAGGCCTGCCCCACACTCGTATTCGCCAGCTTCAGGAAGATAGCATGCCCTTGGGCCCTACGCCGTTCCGCGACATTCCTGCCAGCTGACAGCGTAGCCGTGTACAGGGCCGTAGTCTGGTTGTAGGCATCCTCCGCGCTGTTACCTCGGAACACGGACATCGTGACATCCGAGGACCCCTTTGCCAGCAACGTCCTGATCTCGTTCACGTTCACCGTGCCAAGAGCCCTCGGGAGGATAGGGCCAAAGTAGACGTGGCTACTGATCGCGACCCCGTCATCATCCGCAGCGTCTACGTCCCACTTGCGAATGTAGGCATCCCTGCCCCCCATCAGGATGGCCCTGTCAGCAGCATCGTCGCCGTCAAACACATGCACTGCTCTCGCATCATGCAGGTTGTTCGACGCAAACTTGTCGATCCACCAACTGTTGGTTCGCGTATCGTAGAAGTAATGCTCGTTGGAAAAGTCTTCCGCCCCGAGAGGGGTCACAAACACATGCACACCACGCTCACGCTCGTTCCAGACAAGCCGCACGAGGTTGGTGTTCAGGTTGATGTTGTTCATCCGCTCTTCAAAACGGCCCTCGGTGATCTTCTGCACCCCTTGCCCGGGGGTGCCCCGGTAAACGCCACCGCGTGTACCGAAGAGGTAGAACTCGCCACCGGAACCACGACACCACGGCCTGCCCCAGGGTGTGCCCACTCCATTGATGATCTCGTCCAACCGGCCACCCAGCATCGGGTCGCCTGTCATCTGCCAGATACTGTGGTCGCATCCGAAGATCAGGATGTCGTCGCTGACAGGTATGATGCACCGGATCACGTCAGGTGCCTTGCCCGCTGGTGAGTTCACCCCGGCAACAGCCTGGGTCTCGGTGATCGTGTCAGGGGAATATTGCCAATCGAAGGCATCCCCCACCTTGCTCATGTACCACTCAGAAGGGTCCTCCTGTGTCCCGGACATCACGATCCGGCCACGCCAGTTCTCGATCAGGGTGGGCCGCTTGTCGGCAGCATCGATCGGGAGAGTGCCACTGGTTGGCGTCCACGTCGTCATCGTCCGGTTGGAGGCCTTGTAGTACTTGGCCGATATTCCATCCGCGTAGAACAGGTTGGTCCCCAGCTGGGCAGAAAAGATGACCGGGGCATTACGGTTCAGCACAGGCACGACGATGGTGCCGCCATCGGTGATTTCCGTCCACTGAAGCTCATCGAATTCCTGCACATGACCGCCTGACACGGCCAACCGCACGGTCTGACGCTTGGAAATCGCATTCGACGGGTTCAACGCATACGCAGCTGCACAAGAAGCTCCGCGATGCGCTGATGTCCCGGCACCGTGGCTGGCGATCCATGACCCAGTTGCCGTATCCGAGGGAGTTGCCGCCTCGGTAATCCGGGCCACATTGTTGGAAGTGGCGACCGCGAACAGCCGGAACCCGCCCTTGTCGTCGACATCGACGACGTTCCAGTTCTCGATGGTGTGGGGATCTTGAGACGAGGACAAAGCTCCATTAGATACCGCAACGATTCCGAAGGATCTTCCGCTGCCATAGACGCTTCCTCCCACCACGCCAAGCCGGTCCAGGATCGGATCGTATGCGATCGATCTGGTGGTCCCAGCATTCGTCTGCTGCCATTGCTGCACCCCGTACTTGTTCACCTTCGTCACGGCGTGGCTGAACGTGGAGCCAGAACGGGTCAGGCAGTAGAAGTTACCCTCATCATCAGCTGCGATGTCCAGTTCCTGGTTCGTGTCGGTTGGCGTGGAATCAGGCGCGTAAGTCTGCAGTTCCTTCGCCACAACCTGCTCACCAACCTCCTCATCCAGCAACTGAAGACACAATCGTGCGTTATGCGAGATCGTGAATGTGCCAGACCCCCCGGACTCGGTCAGCGTGATCTTCTTGTTAGATACGGCTGAGCCCTGCTGAGAAATCGCGACAGCAATGGCGGCTCCACCACTAGCGGTGATCGTGGGTAGCACCACGTCTTGAAGACCGAGAGTCCCCTGGAACTCGATGGTGACCGGGGCCGTCCCAAGCGGACCACCCGTGCAGGCAACCTTCCCGTTCAGGTGAGACAATGCCTCCAGCTTCTCCTGAACGGAATTTCCAGAGGAATCTGAGGCCACAGCATCCTTCTCTATGCTCGCGGTGACCGTGTCAGAGGCTGCTGCAGGGGCACTATCGTTGAAGCAGAGCATCCCCAGTAACCCATCCGAATTAGTCATCAGGTTTATCGTGTTCGTAGACTCGCCTGAGCTTGGATAGAAGTGCTGGAAAGCAGCAGTAGACTGATTCTCGGAGACGACCCAATAATCATCCTGATCACCATCCCCGGTGTTCGTGTCCAGCAGCTTCCCGGTGGAGGTGCTCACCCGGTAGATGGCCTCCCCGTTCACGCCGCTGATGTTCTTCACCCAGACGTAGAGCACGTTCCCCGAAACCGTCATGCCACGCACCTGCCGCGTGGATGAAGTCAACTGGACGCTGGGCATCCCTGAACTAGTCCAATCCAGCGAGACCGTCATGGCCTTGTTCACTTGCCGGATGATCAGCTTGTGAGAAGCGTCGAGTGTCGCGACGTACCCGAATCCGTCATCGCCCCAGGTACTGAGGTTGAAGACCTCCGTGCTGACGCCCCCGTCAGATCCCTGCTGGGCCCCGTCAGCATCCACCATCAGGAAGGAGCCATCCGTTGACTCGTTCATGATCGAGTGACCCTTCCCCGAGAGTGGGGTCAGATCGGACCACGCGAGGTGGTTGATGTCCTGGATCCTTCTCTTACGCGCCTCCGACCACATGCGACCCGGGTTGTACTTCGACAGCCCTGGCCGCTGACCTCCACGAGACCTGCCACTGGACTCGGAGTTCAGCGTGCTCCCGGTATCAGGCGATGACGCTGGGAAGGGACGTACATTCTGCGCATCGACCGTGGTGTGGTCTGGCTGAAGTTCGTAGGGGCCACCCTCGTGTATCCCGTTGAACGGGAAGGCCATCGTGTAGACACTCGGCTGGCGAGGCATCCATGCTCCCTCTTGGCACCATTAGATGCTCGCTACGAAGACTTCGATATCCACTACAGCCGACCCAGTTGGCTTGACCTGAATGGTCACGACATCCAGCATCGTCCCGAAACTTGGGCTAGCGTCGGCCTCGATCAGCATCAGATCGTCTGGACAGCCAAGGATGTAACTCTCACCGGCACGAAGTGCGACCATGAAAGATGTCGCTGATGCCACCATCGCAACCTCGACTGCTTCGGTGTCATCCAGATTCGTGACACGAATGTACTTGACGTTATTTACGTCCAGGGCACCTGCTGCGCCGTGTACGTCAGCGTTGAATGTGAGCAACGTCGTTGTGTTGCCGTTTACGCAACTGACGATCCTCTTCATCACCTCGTTGACCGAGGAATAAGTCAGGGTCGTCTCAGCACCCTGGTCCCGGCCATTGAGCTTGATCGTCTCGGTGATCTTCACCGTCATGGTCGCTGCTGTCACCGTGCTGGTCATGCGACAGTCACCTCTTCATAGACGAGGAAGCCAGCGACAGCTGTGTTGACAGTTGTCAGGTTCAACGCTTCACCCGATTCTGTCTCCATCCAGCCTGCTGGATTGAAACTCAGGACCATGTGCATGTCCGTAGCCTTCACGGTGATTACACCACTGATGGCAGTCGAGGCACTCTTGAACTGGACGGTTGCAGTCGAACTTCCCACCTGATTGAGATACAGCCCAAGTACACGAATCCTGGCATTCGTTACCGCCGCGACAATTGCTCCCGTGGCACCCGCCGTAACCGCGATGCTGGCAAACTTCTGGCCTCGCCCGTCATAGGCCAGATTTGGAAAGTCAGTCACCACACTGGTTGTCGAAGAAACCATGCGTCACCCCTGTCATGTTTGAACCTTGAGTCCGTCGATGTTGCTGTCGGTGGCGGAGCCCAGGTTGATGAAGATGTGCGCATCATCGTCGTCGTCAGCAGCCCCGGAGTTGATGATGATGCAACCCTTGGCGTACCCAACGCTACCGTCTGCCGGGGCATCACCGCCCGCACTGCCAAGATCCTCGACCACGAGCAGCTTGTTGCCAGCATCGTCAGATGCAATGACCCCGGTAGCATCGTGAAGTTTGTGCCTGCCAGTCATCGTGTTCTCCTTACGTTCCCTGGCCCTTGTAGGTGACTCCACTACTGAACAGGGTGAGCCTTCGCGGGCCGTACATCTCACGCCTGTCAGACCAGTCTGCGTTGTATCCGTAGACCTCGGACTTGTTGTCCTGGCGGTCTCGTGTGATCGATGTTACCAGATGTTCCTGGAATGTCTGGGACATTACGCCACGTTCCCCATCCATCCTCCGCTCAGCTTCAGCAAGGCAGCTGTAAAGGATCGTCTCGCTGTGCTGACTGATGCCATGCACCCGCTCGCCAGCGGACGGTGAGCCTGTCTCAGGCTTGTCAGGGAGGACCCTGTACCGATAGGACAACGTGGCAGTTGCCGTGACATCCGGCCAGAACATGATCTCGTAACGAGTACCCTGCAGCGTGTGACTCCTCGCCTTGGGTCGGATCGCCCCGTAGAAGGGATCCTCGGACGAGTACGTCACGTTGTAATCACGCTGCCTCAACTCACGCATCCGGCTCTCACCCACAAGCTCCACCGGCTGGGTCGCATTATCAGCCTGGGCGTAGGTCAGAGCACCAAGGATGTTCCCAAAATCGTCCGGGAGATCGTAATCGTCCTGGTGCAGCGAGTAACTCGTACTTGAGGACGCATCAGAAGCGTCCGATGTGTCCACCAGTGTCAACTGGGTGGTGCTGTCACGAGTACCCACGGGGTAGTTGGTCCCGCTGATATTGATCTCGCCAGCTGCAGCCCATGTGGGCCACGTCCCCCCGGAAAGGGTGACCACACCATTGGTGGCCGCGATCGTGCCCGTGGAGTAAGCCGCGTTCAGCGAGAGGCTCGCCACCGGCATCAGGAAGGACCAGTCGTGGGTCCTGCCTTCAACAGGAGGAGGACTGTAGAACTGACGCAGGCCAGATTCACATATCCGCTCGATCAATCGCGTGCGATCGGTGTCCGTCTCGTTGGTGTATCCCTCGTCGTTACCCCCGAAGAGGAACTCGTACACCTCGTTCCGAATACCATCCCACGTCAGGGATAGAGTAGGCTCAGCCATCCATGTTTACCTTGTCAGGTGCGACAACCCGGACCTTCTCTTCGCCGTCGAGGCGAACTCGGTAGTACCCCTTCGGGGTCATCCCCAGGAACTCCGCGGGATAGCACTCACCCTTGATGAACACCTGCAAGTTTTTAGCATGCTCGGGGAGAGATGCTTCCTCCTCCTGGGTCTCAAGCTCGGCAATCCGACCGCTCAGGAACGATACCTCGTTGCACAACGCCAGGATCCACCCGCTTGGGTGACTCTCGCCGCTGGCCGCGAACGCTTGGTTCTCGATGCGGTTGAATGCCTTGAACACATGCTCGGAGATCGGACCACCTGTCATGTGCTCCATCCGCTGCCGGTTGACACTATCCATCGTGCATCACCCCACCAGACGAAAGTTCACATCGCTCTTCCACAAGGGCTGGAGCCTTCTTTGCCGCAGCCTTCTTCGGGGCCTTCTTGGCCACTGTCTTCTTCGCCACCTTCTTGGCAGCTGCCTTCTTCTTGGCCATTGCCGTTCTCCTTCACGATGGCACCCGAGGAGATCCAACGCCTCCCCGGGTGCTGCGGCACCGGTTTACTAGTCTTCAACTCCCAGTGCCCACCAGTCCATCTGGGCCAGGACTGCATCCGTACCAGCCATTTGCTTGGTGGCAAGGAAGAGGCAAAGCTCCTCGTCATCCGGGAAGGTGGCCGCTTCCAACTGCGTCTGCGTGACGTAGACCGACTCTTCAACCCCGTTGTCGACGAAAATCTTGATCCGCTTGTCAGCGGGATGCGCCGGATCGTACAGGAAGCCCATCTTCATGTAGGTGTCAGCGGCCATCGTGGCGATGTCCGCATGAACCTGGACCGTCTCACCCGATTTCCTCCAAGTGAAATCGAGAGAGTCTCCATCATCAGCAAGGACGTGGAAACCAATGAAGTCCTTGTCAGCAATTACCCCAGTGTTGTCCGCCATGGCATTGTCACCCTGGGAACCTTCCTCGGACAGCCCGACGAAGAAACCAAGTGCGTTGTTCGCGATGCTGGCCTTCTTGAACCGGCACTCGAAGGCCACTCGGCCTGCACCAGTTGCATCAAGCGCGACCATGCCACCAGCACCGCCGCCGCTGATGATGCTGCCCTCGTCATTGTCGGCATCATTGCCAGCAACCTCGATGGCACCAGTCGCTTCACCAGCCGCCTGCTTCAGCGTGACGCCAGTAGAAATGTAACTGGCATAGTTGCCGATGGTCTGGGCACTGATGTGAGCCGGGTGGTTCATGAAGTCGTCGAAGAAGAACCGACCGCCGCCGAGACCGACGCTCCAGTTCTTGATGGGGAGACGACCCCATATGCGGCTCGAAAGACCGCGGGTCTGGGCAGAACTTGGCCCTGTGGGCCCCTTGTGTTGTACATAAGCAGTCATGAGCTATTGCTCCAGTGCTGCCAATCGGGAAACGATACCTGGGGGTGGCATGGCAGCGATAGCCACCCCCAGGTCATCGGAGGACATCTCAGTTACTTGCTCAGCACGAAGCCGCCACGACGGCGATCGACGCATGAGAAGTTCATCGTGCAGTCAGTATAAGATACCAGCGTTCTGTGCTGGTACGGATGCGGCTGCACCTTCGTTTCCTTCATGTACTCGCCCTGCAAGAAGCACGGCTTGAACACGGCCCAGTTGATCCCGTAGATCGGGTTGGTCGTGTCACCAGTACCGGAGTTGTTGTCGAAGTAAGGAACCCACTCGACCGGAATACGCCGGAAGATGGTGTTTCCATCCTTGCTCGCGACATCGTTCCCCAGGTTGTCATTCTGGGACTCCAAAATTTCTTCCAGAGTTCCCAGCACCGTGTAATCGGTGTAGTAACCCCAGTTGGACTTCATGTTGGAGAACGGGCCGTCAACAGGCGGCTTGAACTCCGTCTTGGTCGCAGCTTCACGCCACTTCCGGATGAGGTCTTGCTTGGACACGTTCACGTACTGAGCGTTCCAATTCTTCCACCGGGAGTAGGTATTGGGATCCAAACCCCCAACATCGGTGAACCCAGTGGGTCGACCACCGTTGAAGCCACCCGTGGTGGAGTAGCTCGTGGTGTTGATCCAGTAGGGAACCCCGAACGGGGCGAGGCTGTCGCTGGAACTCGTGGGCTTCGACCAGAAGTTCCCTTCCATCAACTCGGCCAGATCGGTCATCGCATCGACGCGACTGGTCTGGAGCAGGTTGACAAGACGGGCGGGAGAACGGTTCATCGCGATGACCCGCTCCTCCAGCGACCAATGCGTCTCAGTATGTCGCCAGGGGATGTTGCCCGTCTTCTGCGTGTCAGCAGTTGTCGGGTTATCGGTCTCTGCCAGCTTCACGTTGCGAGCAGCATTATTGCTGAACAAGCGAACATTGAACTGATAGCCGTAGCCAGACCCGAACTGGACGGCCTTCTTCTTCAGGATCCTGGGCAACGCGATGTGGGTTTGGTTGTCCACAACGATATCGGCCCACGTGGTCTTCTCCAGAGCGCGCAACGTGGTCGTTACGAGATCTGCATAATCATCAGCCTGGTAAGGCATCGAAACACTCCGTTATGAAGTGCCTCCTAGTGAGAAGACATCCCGTGCTCAGCTTGCCAGTTAGCCGCAGCCTGGACTGCAGCCTCGTAACCCGTATCCGGACCACCGTCACGGTGTTGGGGTAACGCTGTGGCCTGCCGAGCGACTGCACCAGCCTTCTCGGAGACACGTTGTAGAGCCGCTTGGCTCATTTCTTTCCCATGAACAGACTGCGCAGCCCGCTCAACCAAAGCATCCATCGGGGGAATACCTTCACCCCTAGCCAAATACCCCTTACCCATCCGGGCGACCTCGTCAGCCACGGAGATACGGTTCAGAGCGTTTTCTTCCTGTAAGTCGTTCAATCGGCCTCGACCGAAGATCCCCTCATCCATGTTGTTGAGGATCATGTCCATCTCCCGGCCAGCCGCTTCCATCTGCATCCGCTGGGTGTGCATGAGCACCGCACCCAGCGTGTTCTCCATGTGATCCATCTTCCCCTGATAGAACTTGTTCATTTCCACGATCTCGGGATCGTAGTCGCTCGGGTCACCAAACTCGAAAGCCGTGCGACCCTGCGCCTGTTGCTGCTGTTGCTGTTGCTGCTGTGCAGCCTGCTGCTGCTGCTGAACCTGTGGAGACTCCGCCATCGCCTGTTGCACTGAAGCAGCCCACTGATTCGCTACCAAGTCAAATGCTTCCGGGTTGGAGAACTCCCTGACCTGTTCAGGTTCCAGGCCCATCGCCTTCCCAACCGCGTACTGGTCGTTTCTCCAGCTGGCCTCGATTGGGGCATCTGGATCCTGTGCAACCTCCTCATCCTGGACCTCGGCAACCACCTCGGGCGGCTCTTCATCTAGAAGCTGCTCGCCCTCGGGGATAACTTCTTCTTGTACATCAAGTTGGTCGTCTGGCATCTGTTTACCCTTTTCCTAGTAACGCATTCTTCTGGTTGTTTTTTTCGGACGCTTCGGTGCCTTGCTGGCCTTCTTGCTGCTCGACTTCTTTACGTACTTGCTCTTGGGCATGATGCACCCCTAAGAGTTCGAGTCCTTGTTGTACAACCCCAGCACCTTCAGGTACTTCTTTTGCTGGGTATGCGATGTGAAGTGTGGTCGACCCTCGCGGTCGAAGTCAATAGCGAACCCATGCTTGCGAGCATGCGCCATGGCCTCATGACGGTCATCAGGATGTACCGCGGCCCCCTCTGACACGATCACGCTGGATGTCTCGTAGCTCCTGCGTATCCGACCCATACCCTTGGAGTCCTTTATGAACTCCTTCCGGGGGACCTCGCTACCGTTGATCTTGTACACTACTGCCATCAAAAGTACCCCTCAAGACCCTGTAGCTGCTGCGCGTAGGGCACGTCCTGGAAGGTGCTTGGCATCTGCTGCATCGGGCCCCCGGATTGCATTGGCATCTGCTGCATCGGCAACTGGCTGCGTGACTTTTCAAGCCCGGGGAACAGGCCTTTGAACAGGTCGATTTTACGAGGGGGGGGAGGCGGTGCTCCGGGGAGATTCCATCCGGGAACCACACCACCGGGTCCAGCGGGTGGAAGAGGGACGAATGGCATCCACGGGAGGGGTTGCGGATAGGCACCGTGTGGCTTGGGCCATGGATGGGGTCGCCCCGCGGGATAGGGGGCTCCCCATGGATCAAGGTAGTCTTCATCTTCTTCGGGATATGGCATAAGGCCGGGTACGTCTGAATACCCCCATAGTGGGTCCATTGGCCCCGCAGGGTAGGGGAGGGGATCGATTTGACCTACGTTGAAATCAAATCCATCGGGTCCGTATGCCATGGATCGCTCCTAGAAGAGTTCGCTAACAGGCGGCGGCGGCGCTGGTCCGAGGATTTTTCTCTTGAGCCAGTCGCGCATCTTTTGAATCGTCGCATCCCTTTTCGTGGGTGTCCCCGGGATCCCGGAAACTGTTTTTGGGTCCGTGTAAACTTTGTTGGGCGGGAATTTCGGGTCATAAAACGGTCCACCCCAGGGCTGCTGGTCATTCCACCACTTGTACCTTGGCCGTGCCGGGGGCAGTGGCATCTGCCCGGGAGGAATGTCTTGCCATTCCTCTGCTGACGGCCATTCAGGCCACACAGTATTCCCCCCTGTCGGAGGCCTACGCCCCGGCACTCCAGGACCAAACAACCCGGGGAACGTCTTAGCACGGTCGCCCGGGGTAAGGTTTCTTGGATCGACGTAACGAGGGTTCTGCGATTGCATGGCGGACTGCTGACCGGGAGGGGCTGTCATGGGGTCTATTTGAACCCTTTCACGACCGCCTGGGTTATCCCCCACCATTATCATCTGTGGGCCATTGGTCATGAAGTCGCCACCCTGGGCAAACCCGGGTACTCCACCGAACATATCCTGCAGCTGACCCCCTCCACCGAACATATCCTGCAGTTGCCCCCCGTAGTATCCGAGTCCACCAGACACGTTCCGGTACATGCGATCCAGTTCCGCACTCGTAATCGCGGTCCCTGCCTGCCCTCGTCTGGTCTTCCCGAGCAGCTGGTACAACGGCAAGCCGTACATCTTCGACATCTGCCTGCTAGACCAATGCGGGGCTGTCGACCCCGTGTTGAACAGGTTCATGATGTCCGTGCCCGTCTGCTCGAATGGCCCGACATCCGGAGGTAGGGCTGGACCCTGGCCACGTTGACCCGTGCCAAACGGGCCCATCACGTCATCTCTCGGGCCAAGCGGTAGCATGCCCTGCCCAGGCCCCATTACCGGGGGTCCACCGTAAGCAGGACGGGACGGGGCCACGGTTGGGGGATTTCTTCTTGGCATCTCGCTACCTCGTGTACTGGCTTCCGGACTGGCTCCCCAATCCTATGGTCCCTGTCACTTTCCTGTACGCCTGATTCATCATCGGGGCCAGCTGAGCCCCGTAAGTGCCACCCATCATGTTCCCCATCTGATTGCCACCCTGCTGCTGTGGCTGTCTTCCAGTGAGGCCACCGATCCCGAAAAAGGCTGGCCCCATCTGTTGCTGCTGCTGCTGAGGACCCCTGTTGTACGCGGCAAACGACTCGAATGGATCATTGACCTGGGGAGAGCCTACAGTCCCAAGATTTATGGCCTGGGTAGGCGGGATGGCAAGCAATGTGTCATCCCTGGACCTCAAGTCCATCATGATCCCAAGAGCTTCCCTGCGCCACTTGGAACTAGAATAAAGCGGATCGCCCCGCTGAAGCCTGCCGTAGGTTTGATGCATCTGCTGCAGGCGCGGCATGTCCCAGCCTTGCATCTCCCGCATGGAGTGCTTGACCGGGCCATAAGCATCCGCGAGGACGCTCTGGTACTCCCGTTCCAGGTCTATATCCTGAAAAGCCCTCGCCATCAGTAGTTGCTCCCCAACGCCCCGATGGAACTGGGATACTCACGGCTCGGCCTCGGCCTCTTCGTCTCCCGGACATCCATCCCGGTGAAGCTCGACAAGTTCACTCCAAGCGGTGACGCGGTCTCAATGGAACTCGGGGTCATCCACGGGGGTAGCAGCGGATTGGACAGGACCTCGCTGGCCGACCAGTTGAACTCGCCCCTGGACTTGGCACGCCTCGAAGCCCTGAGACGCTGCAACTCGTTGAACCTTTCGTTCTGAACCGTCACATCATCTCCCTTGCCATCGCGTTCTGCTCGGATTGCTGTGGGTTGCCACCCATCAGCGTGTTCACCAGCGTCTGCTCTGCACCCCGCGGACTAGCCCCGGGCCGTGATACCCGCTCGTTCACCCGATGGGTTGAACTCGGCATGCCAGGCCGCTCAGGAGCACCCGGTCCCATCTCGTCTGAGCCAGGCGGGACATCCTCCAACCCCACGATGATATCCTTCAACTCGGGCAGATCGGCGTACCGGGAATAGGTGTTCAGCAGTTCCTTGTAATCGATGCCCAGTCCCTGCTCACTCATCATCGGGAGACTCGGAATAACCACCCCCGTGAGGATCTGGTTCAGCTGGGCCATCCGCTCCTGTGGCGAGACGAACTGCATCGAGTGTGGCTCAACGTCTATCTCGTGAAGCAGGTAGTCATGCGTACCACGCTCCTCCGGGGTGAGGAACGTATCCACCGGTCCAAGCGGTTGCGAGTTCAGCCTGATCGGATAACTCTCCACCGGATCGGACCAGAGGTGGAATCCCCAGTCCCTCATCACCTTCTTGGTGAAGATCCTCACCTCGTCCTGCATCCCATTCATTCGCTGGCTGGCACTCGCATGCAGCAGCTGATCCTGCGTGGCCGTCTCGCTCTGGGCACCAAGACCACCCATCAGGTCAAGGTTCCCGGCCTGCCAGCTGAACAGCTGCTTGATCTGCAGCATGAACGCGAAGTTCCGCTGATCCAGTCCACCGAACATCTTCTCTTGGATAGCCTCCGGGTTATCCACGCCAACGATCTCGCCATCGGATGCCATCCTGATCCGCTCGGCATCCTCCGAGTCCACACCCCTTGTCAGCCCGATCACCTTGTACCGCTGCGCCTCACGGACCAGTTTTCGCATCAGCCCGTTGGTCACGTCATGCAGCCCACGCCACAGCATGGCAGGAGCCAGCGGCATCGAGTTGCCATCCACCTCGTTGAAGTACAACAGGTGGTACGGACCCAATGGGTTCGGTGGCCCGTTCCACTCGACCACCTTCAGCGGCTTGTCACCCTCATTGGGACCCAGCGTCACGACCAGCCGCTCCTTGGGCAGCCAGATCTCCCATAGCTCGATCTTGTCTTCAAGCTGCCCCTCGTGCTGGCTGGCACCCTGGGTGAGAGTGCTGAGACGCTCGTCGCCACTCTCGTTGTAGTTGTAGTCGTCCATCGCGGTCAGGTTCTCGCGAACCGACTTCTTGAACGACTTCTCATCCTTCGCCTGCTCCAGCGACATCCGGTATCGGTGCCCACAATAATCCGTCTCCTCATGGACGTGGGCAGTCATGTCATGCACCCAATCGTCCAGCGAGACGTTCGCCACGAACGGCCTCGTCTTCTTGAAGTCGAAACCCTCCTCCTCGTAATTCCCGATGACCTGCGTACCCACCTTGCAGATACCCATCGAGAACAGGGCCGATCTCACGCATCGACGAAGTGCGTTATGCACATCGAAGGTGCGGAGCATCGAGTTCATCGCCTGCTCCATCTTGTGCCCGAAAGGACGCAACTTCCTGGAGTGCGTGAACACCAGCACCTTCGGTGGCCGGGCTGCAAGCTGTCGCTCGTAGATATTCGCCGCGATCTCCATCAGGTTGAGATACACCGGCTTGTCGCTGCCACCCTCGGAGTAATCGATCCCAACGTACTGCTCAATCGCCTCCTTGTGCCGGCGACGGAACGGCTCCAGCTTCCTCCGCGAGAACCGCATCGCGTCACGGAGTCGGCTGAGATGCTCTTTTTTGTTGGGGTTCATTGATCGACCACCCTGCTAATAAACACTGGGGTCATCTCGCCCATGTAAGCCCCGGCCACATTCTTATCGAAATACTCGTTTGCCTTGGTCCAGTCCATGCCGTCACCCATCAGAACATCAATGTACCTGCCCCGATCATAGGCCATCACCCTCGTCTGGCCCTTCTCTGTCCAGACCTCGGCATAACCTATGATAGCCGCATCGAAACCATCCGCCTGGAGGATCTCATCCGCTGGGAGCATCTCAGCAACCATGTCCCCGTTCGGTGTCTCATTCCCACTCATCGCTTACAGCCTCCCTTTGTTGCCTTCTCCACTCGAAGCTACCCAGGGGGGCACCCTGTGGCTCCACCTTGACCCCGGTCTTCTTCCGTTCCCTGATGATCTTAGCAGCCAGGGCATCCGCGATCACCACGTCTCCATGGTTGTCGCCCCTGTCGGTGGGATCAATCGTGTTGACAGCACCCCCATGCTCCACCCTTCCGTTTGGAAGGTACACGAATTCACCAGCCTGTCGCAACGCCTTCTTACTCGGGTTGATGAAGACCCGGGAGAACAACACGTCCCTGTAGTTGGCCAGCAGGTCCTTCTTCCCCTCAGCGGTGCTGAACCAACCCGGGCGATCGCTCTCACGCTTGGTGATACGCTGGTCGTTGGTCGCGTAATATATGTTCCCGAAATGGCACTCCTCGATCACCGTCTTCCCAAACGTCCGACCCGGGCCAGTCGCTTCCCAGATCAGGAACGCCGGCCTACCACCAGGCCCCTTGAACCAGTGACACAACGCAACACACAACTCGGCAAACTTGTTCGGGGTCATCTGGTTATCAGCAAGCTCAGCCACCTTCTCACCAGTATGCCTGTCAATCACGCTCGCAGCTGACTCGCTGGCACCCGTACCCTGGCTGACATCCACCCCGATCACGTAATCGTGAGCGTCACTCGGGTTCAAATATACGTCCAAAGGTGTCCAAACCTTCAGGTTGCCACGCCCCTCCATGCTGTCCATGAACTCCGGGTTCCTTACATCCTCGTGCATGAGGTGACCCTGGTGGTCAGGAACCCGGGCAAACTCCTTCGCGAGATCCTCAAGCGTCTTGGGATCCATGAACGGGTAGGCACTACCCTGGTAATCAATGTCCAGCTGCGTAGCGATCTCAACCGGATGAGCCCTGCGCTCACACTCTTGGTCGTACCACGGACTCCTCGATCTCCCGTCAGGACCCTCGTACAAGTCCTTCGCCTTCTCAGGATGACGGGACCAGTGGAACCTCAGCCGCGGAGTACCCTTCTGCAGCTGAGCATAGAAAGCATTCGCCGTGCCATTCGGGGTGCTGTTGAAGATCCTGCAATTCGTGTTGTCAGCCGTGGCACTCAGCACGTCATAGCCACCACCCTCGAAAGCAGCGAACTCGTCCACCAGTAACGCGGTCCTACGACCGCCTCGACCGATGTTATCCGTGGTGCTCTCACCCTCGATCTTGGATCCATTGTCCAGGTTGATCATCTTCAGCTTGTTTCGACGCATCTGTGGCATCATCCAGCTGGGGAGCCCCTTGTGGATGAAGTCGATATGCGAGAAAAGTGAGTCCCCAGACCCATCCACCAACCCCTCCTTCCGGGAGACCATCAAAAACGATTGCAAGCTCCGAAAGTGCCAACGCCAGGCGAAAAGAGTTAGGCAGATCCATGACGCACCCATATCCCTCGATTTCTCGATAATGACATCGTTCCCCCTGCTCAACCCGTCCTCGCTGGGGAGAGCCTCCTCCATGGCAAGGAAAGCCTCGTCCTGGTACCCGTATGTGATGAAAGGCAGCTTCGGATTCGGCTTGCGGGGATCAAACGTCCAAACGAACGTGTTGATCCAGTACAACAGGTCACGCTTGCAAGCCAGCCACAGAGTCCTCTGGAACTCCAGATCCGTCGCGGCCCTTGAGAGCACTTCCTTCCGATACGCTAGGTTCTCCTTCATCACCTTCGGGACCTGACCGTACAGTGGCAGACTCCAGGGTTCGGAGCATCTCTGCGATTTCATTAGTGCTGCGGGTGGCATCCTCTTTGAAACCCTCCAACCTCTCGTCCGTGTCAGCCTGACGTGACACCATCGACATCCAACTCTTGTAGAACTCGCGAGGCTCGGATCTCGCGTACTCCAACAGACCCCACGCTCCACTGCTGGGGGCCTCCTCGGGGGTAATGTCCGCTACACCCAGGTTGTCGTACACCCAGCCAAAGTCGCCCCGGACACTCCCGTCCTTACCCTTGAACACATCAGAGGGTGCCGATGCGACCAAGGTGACAGGGTTCGCCCGGGCCTTCGCAGCCTGACGCTCGTCCTGGTAGTAAGCACCGTCGAAACCAAACGCCTTGGCCGACTCTATCCAGGCGTCTCGCTTCTCCCTGCCATGCTTCTCAAGTGCCCTGCGGTAAGCCACGAACTCAGGCCAACGACCCTCAACCTTCATCCGCTCACGGAACTGGTCCTGAGTCTCAGGCATTACACACTCCAAAGACCAACCCTCGCCCCATCCCCTAGACGGGCGAAGGGAAGCCCACCCGAGTACGGGAGGGACGAGGGCAGGAAAAGGCAACGGGAGTCTACGTGATAAAACTGACAAAAGTCAATCAGATAAAGTGGTGGTAAAGTTACCACCACTTTATCCCTGCAGGTTTACGGGGTATTTGACAAGTGTTCGACGAACGATGTCGAACGATCGAACAGCAAAACCCACAGCTACACCCCCAGGTACGCCCACAGTTTACACACAGTTTACACACAGTTTATGGAGAGAGGTCCCAAAAGGGGGGCCCCAAGGGGGTGGGGGGTCTGCAGATCTGTGACGCGGTGAGAAGGGGATAAGTTAAGGC
>Ga0208316_1000687_pt1 | contig 25386 bp, 33 predicted proteins | sample MalvireepMed_231_FD_184240 | JGI IMG/M metagenome (GOLD analysis project Ga0208316, IMG submission 184240) | Marine viral communities from the Global Malaspina Expedition - Malaspina viral metaG DeepMed_231 (SPAdes) (version 2) | ecosystem: Environmental > Aquatic > Marine > Oceanic | place... | reverse complement strand
CCCTGCTACGCCGTCGGCATATAAACCGACGACCGCTGATCCAGTGTAGTATACAAGATTATTACCGTTGCGCTGTAACCGCCCCGCCGTGGAAGGATTCCCGCTTTGGTCTGCAAACGTCGGGACTACTAAAGCCGCAATTGAAACGCCCGACAACGTCGCCGATCCATTGCCCGCAGCTCCACTGTGGGCGTGGGCGGATAGAACGTCCAGATTCGCTTTTATATTCGCGTTCAATAATGCCGCCGTGACCCATTGTCGATGTCCACGATTTCGGCGTCGTCCAAGCCATTTATACCCCCTAAAATGCCGGGACGGTCGACGTTCCCAGAACGCCCGTTCCCAGAACCCAGAATTGACTGTATCCCCCGGATGCGGGCGACAGCATCCATTGGGTCGAATGTTGCGTCCCGCCGTTCGTTACCGAATGCGTTTCCGATTCAATAAAGAAATCGGCGTTGATACCAAGTTTAGCATCATTGTTAGCCGTGACGGTGATCCTGTCTGATATATCCCGACTCAATACCTGACCCAGATTGTTCGACGCGCTGGTCGGAATCGTAATCGTTAATATCTCGACGGGCGATCCATAAATCGACATCTGGTAGTCGCACCAGTCTTGAGCCTCCGACGTCGTCGGAATAAATGTTGTTTTCGCCGTGTATTTCCGCTCACCGAATGACGTCTGTGACGTCGTATCGATCGCCCGGACAATACACGGGTTTTTAGTCGTCACCGCCGTTCCCCGCGCCTGTACTTTAGTTAAAAATACATCCGAACCCGTCGCGGAGTTTGTAAACGTCATCGCCATTCGTTCGCCCGTTTTAGTCTGTGCGACCGTTATATCAGATGTTTTATTTGTCCCCGAACCGTCAGACGCCGTATTCGCCAGATAATCGGTCGTTGACGCCGGGGTAGTCCAAGCATTGACCTCCATAGCATTGTTAGCAGAATCGGGGTTTGGGTAAAACGCCTCGAATATCTTTGCTTCTCCTGGGGCCAGCGTCGGCGACGCCGATCCTGTTTCCGGGTGCGTCCATAAATTCGCAACCGACGCCGTGTCGAATGTTCGGGCCGTCGCCTCGACATGGTTCACAATCGTGCTTAACGGGTCGACCTGATCGATCTGGTTAAATGTATACGTCGCCCCGTCGGCATCGGAGAACGTCGCCTGGCTGGTCGTAGACGCCGCTTCTGTGAGCCTGTGGGTTCGGTTTTCAAAAACGACTTGAGCCGATTTGGATTCCTTGATAAACCCCGCTTCGGCTTCCTCGACCAGACGCAACGCGTCAATTGTTTTTTTCCCGCTCGACCAGTATCTCGAGATCGTTGTTTTGCCCGTGTCCAAATCCCGATCGTCCGCCGATGTTAAACCGACCGCGTCGAGAATGTCGCCGATCGCCTGATCGGTTCGACGGTTTGTCTGTGTCGCGACGTCGGCTTCAAACTGGTTTAAGTATCCCAGTACACCGAACGCCGTTAGGGTACAAGTTTTGAGACCTACAACCGCAGGGGCTGGTAATATCCGATCGAGATATCCCTGCCACCTGACGCCGTCATTAAACGCTATTGGGAATGTATATGGAAATGATCCATTCCCCGCCGTTACTTTGACCTTGCGTCCTGGGACAATGTTCCCTGTTAATGCAGAGGATGTATTACTGGGCGAATATTTGCCGTCTGTATTGTCGAGGGTCGCCGTTAGTTTCCCGGCAATGGATCGACCTTCAAGGGCTGACGCATAATCCCGTCCCCGTTCCCATGTCATGTCGAGAACCTCTGAGGTTATGTCGTCGCCCGAATCGGTAAAATCGCCGTCATTATTCCAGTCAACCAAAACCGTATATGATGCCGCCATTAACCGCCCTCGACTATCGCCTCTGCTTCGACGGTCGCGGCTTTACCGTTAACCTTCTCAAGTTGCAACCGCAATTCCTCGCGTTCGCGTTCGGCGACCATTCGTCGCAATTGTTCAGCCGCTAACGGTGATTCGGTGATCAGCCTTGAAACATCGGCGTCTGTTATTTGACCGTCCATTATGAACCGTCCCATGCTGTGCATATCGCGCAATCAGAAGCGTGGATCAGATCAGACGGCACTGTGGTTACCGTGGCTAATAATGCGTCCTTTGCAGGGGTAGTCATATCTCCGTTATAGTCTTGGTAGCGTTCCACGCTATTGATGGATTTATTCACAGCCGCCCGAATACCCTGTAAATGGGTCAGGGTAGCATCACTTGTTGCCATAACTTATACTCCTAGTGCGGTTTCAATTCGGGTTAATCGTTGGTTCATTTCCTCATACTGACTGTCCATCCGATGACGGGTCTGGTAGATGCCGCCAGCTAATAACTTGGTCATGGGCTGTACCTTAATCAACATACGGTCTGGCCCTTCTTCCTGCTTTGCCCATTCACATACGCCCATCTCTACCAGCCGTTGACGATTAGCCAATCGCTGTTCGGGCGTGATGTCGGGAACATCGGCTGTGGATCGAGCGTAGCGTTCCAGTTCCTTTGCATCGTCATACGCATCAAAGAGGCTGACAGGATCATCGCTCCCACCACCATCTCCATCCACGCTCAGAACTCCTGTTGCAATGACCAATCGAAGGCGGTTACCAGACGATAGATCGGCAGAGTTATCGTCGGCCATTACAAACCTGTCGGACTCGCTATTGTCCAACCCCATTGCCAGTGTCTCGCCTCCAGAAATGACAAACTGCATCAAGGGATCACCAGAATCCACATGATCGACCTGTATATTAACACGGGCAGAAGAGTCAGCCGCCACGCTTGTGTTGTTACAGGTAATATCAACGTAACTGCCATCTCGCTCAAATCTATGTCCGAGCCGATGGGCGTTCCAATCGCTTCCACTTGAGCCGACATTCAGGAGTTTACCCCCAGCACCTCCCATATCTATCGTAGCCGCCGTGGAGCCGTCGTGAGTAATCGAGAAATCGGCCCCGTCACCCATAGAAAATACTGCGCTGTCAGAATTAAGAATTAAATCATCTGTAAGCGTTAAGTCTGTAAACTGTGGGCTGTCCCCGGTACCCACTCCGATTGAAGTTCTGAGAGTCGAACCGCTTTCAGCTACCGGGTCAGTGCTACCATCCCCGACGATCATCTGCCCATCTGTAAGAACAGCCATAGCTGTAACTGCGCTTGTACCAGAGCCTAGAAGAACACCGCCGTCTGTGAGCGTTGAAACTCCTGTGCCACCGTAAGCTACGCCGACGTCGGTTCCCTGCCATACGCCCGTCGCTATTGTTCCGACGCTTGTCAGGCTCGACGAGGTTATCCCACTGGCTAAACTAGACCCGGACAACGCCGAACCCGCAACCGTGCCGCCGCTGTTGCTGGCGGCGTGGGCGTGATTAGCGTTTCCCCATGACGTCGAACCAATGGTCGGAGATGATGTCCAAGCTGGAAGCCCGGACGCTAATTCCAATAAATTCCCGTCAGTCGCCTTCGCCAGTCTCGACAACTGGTCGGATGCCGACGCGTAAATAATGTCGCCTGACGCCTGGGAATTCAAAACGTGAGTTCCCACGCCCTCCCATTCGGCCTGTGTCAGTTCGGTTCCGACTGATCCATGTCTAAGTTCATTAGCCATATTTAACCTCTATGTGGTTTGTAGTATACCCGAAAAACCGCCACGTCGAACGCCGTCGCGAATCGCTTCGCCGACTTTGCGCTCGAAATCATCGAAGCCATAAGTCGGGCCGTTGATATTGACCGTTACCCCGACGCCCTGACTGCCGTTTAGCGGGATAACCGCTTCAGGCCCGCGTTCGCCTATCATGGCGACGGTCGGCGACCGCACGATCCCGCCTTTTGCGAGTTTCGGTATCTCTGGAATATCGAGCGACCAGCCCTGCCCGCCGATCCCCGGAACCCATTTCGGGACTTTGATACTAATTTTATTGGCCCCGCGAATCATTAAATTCAGCGCGGCGATCAGGATATTCACATAACCTTTGATACCGTCGATGACGAGAGATACCGTGGCCTTCATACCGCCCCAGATCGTGTCCCAGTTGTCTTTTAGGAATAGCAGTCCCTTGATCAGTGCGCCACCCGGTAGAAGCCAACCGAACGGGCCGTCAATAACGCCCGCAATAAAATCGACCACAGGCTCGAATGCGCTTTTTATCGCGCCCCAGACAGTCGCCCATGTCTTTTGGAATATCTCGACGATCTTGTCCCAGTTCTTCCAGACCACAATCAGCCCCGCAATGGCGGCGGCGATCCCGATTATTATGAGGCCCACTGGCCCCATTGCAAGGTTCAGGGCTGACATTGCCGCGGTCTGGAGCCATGTGGCCGCGGTCGCTATTGTTTGAGAAGCGGCCATCGCTGAAATTCCTGTCGCCAATGCCGGGATCATAATTACCATTGGCCCGACTGCATTCGCAAAATTCCCAATCGGGGCCAATGATCCTTTTACCTTATTTTTCATAATGTCGAATTTGTCAGACGTTGTGAGCGTTTCTTTTGCAAGGTCTGCGACTTTACCCTCAGAATTCGCCATCGCTTCCAGCAATCCCCCCGGCCCGTCCAATGAAAAAGCCCCTTTGTCGATTGCGTCTTTAAACCTGACACCCGCACCCGCCCCGAATGCGTCGGTCGCAAGTGCCATCGCCTCTGTATCAGACGAAGCATTCTGTATGCCTGAAATCATGTCTCTTAAGCCACCAGCAATGTCGGTGACTCCTTCTTTTGCTAGTTTCTGGACGGCTGTATTTAATCCGGGCATCATTTTTGAAGCTGACAAACCCGCCGCTTCCATGTTCCCGACAAGAGCCGTCGATTCATCGAGGCTTAAACCCATTGTCTTTAATTGTGGGCCGAATTTAACAACAGTTTCGGCCAGTTTAGTCATGGGGACGCCGACCGCCTGTGAAACTGCCGTCAATTTATCCAGTTGTAATTGTGTTTCTTCCGCAGGGACGCCGAACGCTCCCATTGAGTCGGCGACGGCCTTAATCATGGGCGCGGTTTCCTCGCCCATTGCCCGCGAAACGTCCAAAAATGCCTTTGTGACGTCTTCGAGTTGTTCACCCTCGAGGCCCATTTCGGTATTGATGTCAGCGATCGCACTCGATACCGCCGCGGCGTCCTGTGGGACATCGGCCCAGACGTCCTTAAATGACTGGTTCAGCCCTTCCAGTTGCTTCCCAGACGCCCCTGTTCCCGCGGCGATCGTGTTTGTTGCTTCCTGATATTCCTGTCCAAGTTTCGCCGCCGCTCCTGCCGCCAACGTCAAACCGCCCGCCGCCATTGCGACACCCTTCATGGCTGTCCGCATTTTGCCGCCCATGCCCTTGACGTTTTGTTCCGCCTTTTTTGTATCGGCGTCAACCTGAATTGTTATTTCGTTCGCCATCGTCCTCGACTTTGCCTTCGCTTATTATGTGTAACATCTTAAGAATGCCGACGTTTTCGCGCAATATAACCGACGGCGGACAACCATACCTTTGACAAAGGTTGTCGACCATCTCCGCCGTTTCCAGCTCGACGGGTTTTACCACTGGCGACCCGTCCCGATATGTCCCGCCCCGAACAGCCTTCCACCGGGCTATGTCGAGGCGGAGCGTTCCCCCGCCAATGTCGCCGCGTTCGCCCACGCCCCAAGGATTGCCGTTCCCAGGTGCGGAGGCAATGCCAAAAATCCTTCGGCGTCCGCTGGTAAATTTGACCCGTCCTCGTCCTGTAAATTCCACGACGTCAAGATTTGGTCGCCAAACATCCTGAATGCCTGTCGTAAATTCTCGGGTTCGTTTTCTGTGGAATTTGCGAGGGTCTGCAAGTTCAGAAATGTTTCGAGGTTGACGTCTAGTTTCGCCTCTATGCGGACACCTTCATAATCGGGATTATCGAAAACGAGAATCGCTTTTCTGCGCTCTATTACAAACGGTTTGACCCCGTTTTTGCTGGCGTTAATACTGGTTACCATTTAGACCGTACTCCAAGCCGGGACTGTACCGCTTTGCAGATTTAACGTCACCGACCATGTCAATTCGCCCGTTGTGCTTCTGGTCACGTTGTAATTTCCGACGAGCATTTCCATCGCGAGCTTGGGATTAGAGGATGTGTTACCCCCGACCCTCAAATCAAATGTCCGCGTTCCCGTCCGGGTTTTGAAAACGTCGTGGCTTTTGTTGCTCGCGGCGTTGAAAAACCCGCTCAATGAGACATCGCCGTCACTCATCCCTGTAATTCGTTCTTGAGCGGATTTGTCCAGCCCTGTCGTAGTGATTAACTCCTGGGAAATATTGATCCCGTAATCGCCGATATCGTTTGAGATATCACGGGCCGTTCCCCCGCTGTCATCAACTGCCAGATAATCGCCTAAACCTGTTTGTTTCGCCATCTCAACCTCCTTATGATCTACTAAATAATACAGCTATTTTTGCATCGCTAAACGTTCCCGTCGTGGTGACTTTCAAATATCTGGCAACGTTTCCTGTCATCTCCAATCGTTCTGCGGTAGGTGCGCCAGCCGCGGCAACAGTTGAGAATGTTTGAAAGTTCGAGTAGGAACCGCCGCTCGAGGTAGATTCCTGTAAATTTACTGTGACACTGCCAGATGCAACGCTAAACACCTGCAGATAACCAGTCCCGCCATTAGTCGTCGCCGCCCCGCTGTCAACTACCGTGCCAGAACCCGCCGACGAATGGGTGTCGTCATGTGCTGTTAACATTTCCCCGTATTCTGCGCCGCTACCGTTCGCAGAATAAGTCGTCGAAGCGGTGATAGCCGACCCCGGCCCGCGGGCGATGTTATATGTTCCCTGTTTTGACACTAGCCCGACCCCGGCATCCCCCGCCGCTGATCCCATCGGTATTAAAACAAGCTGGTCGGCGGTCGGTAGTTTATTTGAATTAGACGTCCAGACCGCGTGTTGACGCGAGGACGCATTATCGAAAAACGCTTCGACTGAAATCTCACTGTCTACTGTCCCGACAATTCGTTTCCGGGCCGAAACGTCGAGCGTTGTGACGTCGAGTAATTCATTCGTATAACCCAGACCCGACAACGCGTTCGCGTCGCCTGACAGGTCATATCCAGCCGTGTATAACCGCACATTCAAACCGTTAGTCTTTGCCATTGTTCCTCCCTACGGCGTGATCGTAACCTCGCCCATCAATTCCATTTCAAAAGGTACAGAAACCGTCCTGAATACTCCGCCGCCCATGTTCACATACCCAATCGTTGCAGGGCCGACATTAGAGTCGGTCACATTGCCCCCCAGGTTGGCGTCAGAGCGGAGTTTTGCGTCGATCTGGTACATTGCGTCCCAGACCGCCTCCTCGATGCTCTCACGAACGTCCGGGCTGTCCTGCATTCTAAAATACGCCCGAACCATAACCGAAACCCGCGATCCGATATCGCCCAATGTCTCAAAAGCCGCAATCCTCCCGGTCAACCAGTACGCCAGAACGGGCGATCCTGCGATCGCCAGCGGTTCGCCCCGATACACCGCAACAAATGCGGGATCAGATATCGTCGATAACAGCGTATCGATCTGACTCAACGCGCCCGATCTGCTCATCCCATAGCCTCGACAATTGCGTCGCCGATATATTCCTCGTACAGTTTCGGATTGTTGTTAATGTGGTTATATGCGTTCTCAAACATCTGGTAGCCCGGAAATCCCGGCCGTGCGCGGTTTCGTTTACTTATTCCTTCAACCCATGACGCATAAATCAAGTTCCGCCCCAAACGAAACTCGCCCGCGTCGATCTGTGCGACGTTGTCCCGCGGGACTGACGCCCCGATATGGTTTCTGAGATTTGCGCTGATGCGGCCGTGACGATTTTCCTCGTCGCCGTATAGCTGTTTTTTTACAAAGTTTGATCCCTCGATCGTTGCCAGATCGAACAGGCCGCGGTTGACAGCCTCAGTAAGCCCAAGCGAAACCTGGGACGGCGCGTCAAACATCGGGCCTTTAACCTTGAACGTCGTTTGCGGTGTCGGCATTAAAATATAACCCCGTTCGATGTCCCCGTCGCCCTGTACTGGTCGAGGGTCATCAGGATCGATTGTATTTCGCCTTCGGCCGAAGTGATTGATGCTTCGCCCGCGCCGATCGTCGTTACCGTTCCCAGATCGCGATCCCGGAAAACAATTTTTGATAAATCCAAACACGCCTGAACGACTAATTCTGGATAGTCATACCGATATAACGACGCGCCCCCGCTATGAGTCGCGGCGGTCGAACCGTTGACGCCCCGTTCTACTGTCAACGTGTTACCGCTGATTGACGTTATATATAACTGCTCAGAGTCGATGAGGATCGTCTGGGCCGGGCCTAGATTCGCCGCGGATGTAACCGAAGCCGATGTCGCCGTCGTTGATCCTATAGCGTCCGACGTCGTCACGCTGACGGTGTCCGCTGTATAGCCCCATGATCCGACGATTGACAGTGTTTGTTGTCCCGAATCAAATCCCTTTGTCGTGTCCTCATTCAGCTTCAAAATTGTTTTAGGTGTTGAGTTATACGGCATCAGGAAAAAGTCGTTCGCATAACCTTCGGTCAATGTTTCCGATGTTGCCCTGTCGGTCGCCCCGTATGCCGTGACCGTGGTCGGGCTGATAATCCAGTTATCGAGCGGAATAACCCCGGCGGTTGAATTACCCATCGCAACGTCAGCCGTCCCCGTGGTCGTTTGATACTGCGGCGAATTTTGCAAGGTTCCGAAACCGATATCGAAATAACGGGTCTGGGTCTGCGGCCCGAATGTTCCGCCTCCGCAATAATCGTCAATCCTTCGGCTGGATGCCTCAAGGATACGGCGTATCGACGCCGCGTCGGACGTCCAGCCCGACGAATACGATGTCCCTGCTAGATAGTCCCGCAGATCGTCAGCGGTTGCGTAAGTATGCCTGACGGCCATTGTTACTTATTCTCCTGGGTTTCTTGCTGTTTGTTTGTGGGCTTTTTGGCTTCCTTGACCTTGAAATAATCAGGGTATTTTTCGAGAAGATCGGACGGGACGTCGTAGGTTTTGCCCTTCTCGTATACGTCGCCAGTTGCCCCGAACGTGACGTTTACTAAACTTTTTGCCTTTGCCAAAATTTCCTCCTGCTAGGTTTGACGCGGGGCCGAAACCCCGCGCCATCCGGGCCGTTGTTATGCGGCTCTTGAAATCTTAAACGCGTCTGCCAAACCGACCTGACCGTCGCCTCTGCGCGTAGCAAAGAAGCCGACCTGATCGTTGCCCATGTAAAGACTGTCGTTTCTTCGGATCGTGAATCCCACGCGGTCGAAGATGTAATAATTCTTGAAGTCTCCGAATATCGCAATCTTCTCCGTAGACGTGATCGTCGCACCAAGACCGCTGACAACATCCGTAGTCACGTTAGGGCGACCCATAATGAAGTCTGAAGGAGCGGCGGTGATGTTAGGAACACCCGTTACCCCGTTTCCTGTCAGGTTAATCTGGTTAATCAGTGAGGCTATCGCACTCTTCATAACCCATGTTCCGTTAGCCCTGAACTGTGCGTTCAAAGCATAGTACGTACCGACAAGGTCGGCGGCTACAACGCTCGTAGCATTTGCCATCGTGTAGAACGCCACATCTGAATCCGACATGATTCCGCCATACTGCGTGGTGTCGTTTCCACTGATAATACCAACATCCTCAAAACGCCCTGCACTCTCTTGGAATATCTGCGTGAGCAAAGCGGGGAGATTAACTGCGGAGTCATCCAACAGTTCTCTCGTAACCTTTACAAGACCGCCGCTTTTCTCGATTGAGAAAGCGACCTGACCGACTGTAGGAGTCTGGTCACTGAACGCGGCTTCCTCTGCGATTGCCGCCCACGATGTCGAACCCATTGTCGGAACGTATCCATCCTTGCTAGACACACGAATTACCGTGCAGAGAGGTCGTAACTGACTGCCGGGAACTCCGGGGTCGTGTACTACCTGATTTATAAACTGCTCTGGCACGAAATATCCCTCGCTGTTAACCCTAGAAAATTTTGTTTCTAGGTGGCTAATCATTTCTGTTAGCCTCTCATGGTTTCCCATGAGGTCGGACTATATCATCAACTCCGTAGAGTTGTCGGATTCTATTGACGTATTATGTGGCAAGATTGTGCCACTCCGTCTAGTCTCTGAACCTTCCTTGGACACTTCCAAGGCTTGGATGCTGATTGCCTTATCTTTACGACTTAGGTTTCCAGCAATTCTTCCGATTTTCATTACATCGTCACCGATGATAATGGGGCAGATTTTACAAAACCCTCACTGTCAGTATCTTCTTGCATGGCTTTCACTTCGTCAAGACTGGCAGTTTTCCAGAACACATCGTCGCTGGGGCTTCGCATCCACTTAATAAACGTGTCGGTCTGGAAGTCGGCCTGTTCTTTTTCAGTCACGCCCATTTTTTCCTGAACCCACAGGGGCTGGGCCATTGCTGGTAAGCCTTTTACCCAGGAGGCGGGCTTGTACGATGCTTTTGTTCTTGACGTTGAATCATTGGGATCGTAAACGGCGACGTCCTTGTCGGCCACTGGAACACTGTTTAAGGGTTTGTTGAAATCGCCCTTCAGTGTTTTGAGTTGTGACTGTGCCTGATCTATTTGGTCAGCGTTAGCCATTTTTGACTGTGCGTCTGCTATTTGTCGCTCGAATTCCTCGACGTTACCGTCGGTGAGCGATGCTTCGGCATTTGTCAGAATGGCGTTCGCCTCTTTTCTGATTTCTGATGTATTCAAAACGATATTTTCCTTTCGCTATTGGGTTTTATTTTTAATTCCAAACATGGCGAGCCGCGCCCGTGCTAACCTGATCTGACGTTCGGCCGTGTCCGGGGCGGTCGATTCCTCGACCGTGTCGGAGGCGGTGTCGTCGGGATCAGAATCGGGGTCGTCGTCGCCGATTGCTGGCTCAAATTTAATGCCGTCGTGGGCCGCGCACCATTTGCGGGCGTCGTCCTCCGACCATTCGTCGACCGGGAATCTATAGGACGCGATGTCCCAGTCGCCCGTGTCTTTTTCCCTGCCGTATAAAACAACAATCGAACGGCCTTCGTAATCGCCGTCCTCGATTGTTTCGGTCGCCGTGCGGAACCTGTCAAATTCCCCCGGCTCCCTGATCCTGCAAGCATGAAAGTTTGGATATGGTTTGGAATTATCCGGGATATCAGCCGATCTCAATTCCGAAGGTTTCCGATTAGCATCCCTGAGATGCCGCGCCAGATGGTTATATACACCGCGCCGTTCGTTTTCGGGGATTGATGTTCGGCGGGCGTTCAGATTTGCGAGGGCTGACGTTATTGCCCTGACATTAGCCGCGCCCAGTTTGCCGTTCTTGCCGATATGGTGATGTAAGAATTTATAACTTGATTTTGATTCCGGGTCGCCTTCGGAATCGACCCAAGCATGAGACGCCCGCAATATCGCCGCGCCGCCCTTAAGCCGTGTCCGCATCAGGCCGCCGTCCCACGCTTCTTCGACCCATGCGGTCAAGTGGCTGGGGATCGCTCCTTTTTCCTCGTCGAGTTCGGCCGACTTTGCCGCGACCGTTGAGGTCGACGGGGAAGCCCCGCGAATAACTGTCGATACTTCGACCCAGTCAAGGTTTGATATACGCCTCGTCACAGTCGAAACGTCGGAACCTTCGTGGCTGACGTCCTTGTCGTCGGGGATATTAAACCCGACCGACCATTCCCTGATAAAGTCGCCTTTAACATTAGAAAACGCGTCGCGCCCGGCTTCGGTGTCCATGTTCATTTGAATCCGGGCAAATAAACGATACTCCTCGTCCTCCACTAATTCGGGCTGGGCGAAAACTACTTTTCCGACGAGTTTTCCCTGATCATGGCCCGACAGTACAGGGATGGGTAAATTGTCGCGTATGGACGCGTTGAACGCCCCCGGATCGACTATGTCACCGTCCGCGTCGTTGACGCCCATTGTGTTGACATATGCCTCGACAATGCCTTCGGCCTCGTCGACTGCTTTTGCTGATGCAACTAATGTTTTACGAATCATATTTGCTCCTCTGGTTTGTATCCTCTGGGCATTGGCATCCAGTTCAGAGTCCCGTTCGGATGGTCGTCGATATTCTGCGCGTCCTCGAGGCTGTATATCTGGCCGTTGCGTTCCTCACAGGTTCGGCCGTATGGATCGCCGGGGTCGATATAATCATCGTCAGGATCGCCGTCGACGTCGTCCGCCTGTACATACGCGAAACCTTGCTCCTTATAGAACCCGACCGTCGATTGATTCTGGGTTCGCATCACTTCGGTTCTAGCAATCAATCGCGCCCTGTTCTGTGTCTCAGTCAATACCGATCTGATACCTGGGAAGTTATCGTCAGGAACACCCCGCGCCAGTTGTTCGATTGAATAACCGCGCTCAAGGCCGATCCCGATCGCTTTTCCGATTGCCTTCGATGTCGTCCTGTGGATCATCGCCGCCCGTGTCGGAGCTGATGTCAGGATGTTTTGAATTGTCGGTAATTTATCCGACCACGGCAATTCCCCGGCAATGCCGACAGTGTTGATTGTTCCGAATGTCCGTTTGCTCACGCGCCGATACGCCTTCTCGAGTATCGTTGACATATTCCCGGTCTCGATTGGCGGGAGCATATCAATCGGCTGGAATGGATAGTCTTTTGTGGTCGTGGTGTTGCGCTCCATATGGCGTCCCAGGATGCCGTCTACACGGTTCCTGATGCCTCTGAAGTGTGTTTGCACCTGACGGGCTAAAACGTCGGCCTCCTCCTCGCGTTGCTTAATCATCTCGCGCCGTAGAATCTGCCCACGCGGTGCGACCCGCGGTTTTTTTTTAGCCTCGATAATGTGCGAAACTGATTGCTCGACCGGGGCCTCATCGACTGCGACCGTTGCCGATTGTCCTTCGGCGACTTCCATTACCGCCGACGGAACCCGCCTGATCGCGCCTTCGGACACCGCATCAAAGCCCAGCTTTTCGCGGGCTTCGTTCAGCGTGATTATTCCCCCGGTAAATAACGAGTTGACCTGTGCGGTTGCCGCGGCCTGATCGTCGAGAACCCCGCGCATCTGCGCCCAGTCGACCGATAGTGTTTCGTTTCCTGTGTATTCGTCAAATAAATTGCGGTTGAAATATCTGAGGATACGAGCGACCAGCGGCTCGAGTGTTTCGGAATGAAACGCCAGACGCGCCTCGCGGTAATTACTGAACGTCGAACGCTGAAGCCCTACGTTCGCCCCGACCAGAATAGCAGGAACCCCAAAGACCGCGCATATACGCGATTCTGTAAGGTTGTGGAGGTCATTCAACGCCATGTCCTTCGGGCTGTTCGCCATCGGTTGATACTCCGCGTCGTCGTCGAGTATTGCGACCCTGTGAAAGTTGTTAACGCCGCCGAACTGCGACCGCCATCTCGAGCGAATCGTCGACGCTTCCTCCTGGGAGGATAACCGCTTTTTAAGTTTCAATAGCCCGGACGGGACGCCCGCGTTCTGGAAATATACCTTCGCGAAATCGGTCATGTTCAAATCAAGATTGACGTTACGCGATAAAACCTGTAACGGGCTTAAACCGTACAGGTCGCCAGCCGGGTTCGGTAAAGATAGGTGGCACATATTCGCCGCTTCGATTTCGTACCGCTTGCCGCCGACTTCGTAGATGTATGAGTCGGCCCCGTAATCGCCCGCCACAATCGTTACCCTGTCGGGCCGTAGCAAATACAGCGACGACACCTGATTCGACCGGGCGCGTTCCTTGATGGCGTAAGCGTTGCCCGCGACCATTAGATACGTGACCAGTTGTTCAATGAACGAATACCAGTCATGATAAGGATTAGGCTTCGACGTCAGGTCGTAGAGTAAGCCGCGGTCGATCTCGATCGTTCCGCCGTCGGTCGACGGGGCTTGGACAAAATACCGGGGCGAAGCCGCGGCCGTTGCGAGTTCCCTGATACAAGCGTGGACGATTTCGTTCTTGTTATATCCCTCAGATGCGAAGTTCTCATAATTGGAGTCGGGGTATGTAGCCTGTCCGACGTCAAGGTTCAATGGAACCGTCGTCGACAGTTCCTGATCCTGTTTTGTGATCCAGTTGTCCCAGAACGGCAAACGTGACCTCCTCCGACGTTCGGGCTAATTGCCGCGGACACTTCGTCGGGTTCGGCCACTGATGCCAAAAACAATAACACCCGCGCCGATGTTACGTCAACGCGGGTGTTGGTGGGTTTGGTTTTATTTGGTCAGTGTTAACTTGACTTGGATATTGCCGTCATACTCGCCAGTTCGTCCCGTGGCATCCATCGCCAAATTCTTAATATCTCTGTAGTTTTCAGTCCAAACGTTGGAACAAGTTTGGCATCGGCCCAAATTCGAAGGGACTTCGTCACAGTAGCAACCCGATGGAGTTGGAATAGATGCCTCGATGTCAAGCCAGCCGCTTCCAGTTCCTCTACCGTGACTCACTCGAATATCCTGAAATCGATTCGTCCAGTTTAGAATTCTTTTGACTTTCAAATTCTCTGTTCTTTTTGCTGTAGCGTTCATTGTTGTTCTCCTCAGTGATTTGATACATCCAATATATAACAGATGATATATAGGTGTCAATACCCTGACGAGTATTTATAACAGCAATTACGGGGATTCGTTTTTTGTCTTACAGCGCGTACAAACGATCACGGTTCCCGCCCCGGCCTTTTCCGCGAGGAGTTTCCCGCAATTGGAACAGCGCATCTCCTGGGAATCAGTCATCCCCGTACCATTCGTCGTCGAAATGCTTCGGCAGCGCGCCCCAGCGGTCGCGGGCGTGGCCGTACCGTGTCTGAAAGTCGGCCGTCGGTGCGGCATCTCTCAGGCATCGATAGTGCTTATTAATAAGCTCATTACCGCACCAGGAACAAATCTTCGGGTTGTGACATTCGCAGTCGCACCCGGCACAGTCGACATGGCCGCCGTACAGACAAATTAAAGTCGTTACCATACACCGACCCCGACCGCGGCGTTCTGGCCGTATACCGCCAATGCTAGGGCCATGACACAGTCATCATGCAGACCATCCGGGGCGGAGTATCGAACGCCAGTCCTTGTATACTCGAACGCGAACGATTCCAGTTCCGACACGATCGGCCCGTCAGGATATTTGATTTCCGACGTCTGGATCGCGACCGCCAGACCCTCCATTAATTTTTGCTTTGATGTCTGGGAGAAATTGTAGCCCTGCACGTTTGATATCTCACGTTGCAACCGCTCGACGATCGGGTCGCCGACGCCCGTCGAATCAATAACCGCCGGGATCAAACCGATTTCATTGACCAGACGTTTGACGGTTTCCTCCCACGGCCACTGATAGCGGTCGAAACGGCAGACCGTTCCCTGATCGTCGAGGCCGATAACGACCGTCCAGTCAACGGACTTTGCGAGGTCGACACCGTACACGACAGGCGGACGCCCGGACATATCACCGACGCAGGATCGGATTGATCCCTGCCCGAACGGGTTTCCCCCGTCGTCGCTGGGTTCCGCGTAATACAACTCCCTGAACACAGCGTCAGGTAATTGACGCCGTGCCTGTTCGACCTCGTCCGCCTGTACGATCCCGGCGTCGACGGCGTCCTCCGCCGTCAGCTTCGCATAGCCCCATCCCGGTTCCCCGCCTTCGGCCCGACGCGCCATCGAATACGCCCAGTTCCGCCGACCCTTGACGTTGCCTATAATCCGCACAGGCCCACGCGTTGCCGTCAGCGTTGTCCGCACCGCAAACCACGCCTCCTCCCGCATCCTCGAGGCTTCGTCCAGCACGGCCGCGTATACATCCTCACCGTATAAGTTGTCAGGCTTCTCCGCCGACTTAAACGCCAGCGTCGCACCGTTAAGAAGCGTGATCGTCAACTCCGATTCGTTCGCCGTGTAAAGCTCCTGGGATAATCCGCGCTTTAAACGCCTGAACGCTATTTTCGCCTGTGGATAAACAGGACTGATCCACCAGAACGACTGGCCCCGGTAACCATTCATAGCGGCTTCAAGTATCCAAACGATGCACGCCACAGTCTTCCCACATTTTGTTGATCCCTCGATCACGGCATAGCGTTCGGGGCCGAATATCGCGGCCTGTTGTTTAGGATAAAGCCGGGGCCGCTTGTATGTTATCGTCGGTGTTGTCATTTCCGCTTGCCGCCTCGATATTAAATGTAACATCTCCCTGGGTTAACTGGATTGATCGCTGGTCGATTGTGATTAACGGCTCCTGTGGGATAACGCCGTTAATTTCGGATATCCTGTGCATGATCTTCAGAACGGTATTAGTCGCCGCCTCATCGCCTGTCAGGGCCATCGGCCACCATCGGGCGAGTAACGTCGTGTAGCGTTCCATCTGTAGCCCCCGGATTTGATCGGCCGTCCCGACGTGGCGTTCCGCCAGATCGTTCATAGCCTTTTTTAATTGTCTATGAACGTATGCCTTATCAATTGACATATGCGCGGCGATCTGGCGTTCAGTCGCCCCGCCCTTATACAACTCGAGCATCTGGTAACGACGCTCCTCAGTTTTCATTTTTGACCGTACCGACGACGTGTCGTTGTATTTGCGCTTCTGCATTAAGCCTTCACCGCCTTTTCCCCGGTGTAATCCTCCCAGCGTTTGATTGTTACGTCGCAATACCTCGGCTCGATCTCCATCGCATAGCACCGACGGCCCAGACGCTCGGCGGCGATGATGGTCGTCCCAGAACCGACGAAGGGTTCATGCACAATAGAAGAAGGCCTTGCATGGATTGCAATCATTCGCATCGCTACTGAGACAGGCATACCAGCGCCAAAATCCCGAAGCCCCACGCCCAACTTGTTGTCGTGCGTTGTCTCAAACCAACCAGATTGAGACGTGTAATCGCCCGTTATCTGCTCATCTACTAAAGGTATACCGGGTAGTTTCCAAGTCCAGACATGCTCATAATTGGATGCGGCCCTATTCGTCCCGATACAATGCCGACTTGAACCGACGGCGGCACCCGGCTTGCACCATGCACGGCGGGACCATAATGTATAACCCGCCGTGCGAAATACAGGCCAATGCTCCAAGGCCATTGGATATTCACATACCACGTCAGAATTAGCCATTGCCTTACCAGAAATCACGTCCGCGAAATTGACGACAGCAAATCCTCCAGTGTCGAGAACTTCATCACGCCAACGACCCGCCACCAGAGGCAAAAGCACCCGTAAATTCTCCAATGTGTCATCATATTCACCATAATCTATCCCGACTGCATACGGCGGAGACGTGAACACGCAATCTGCTTTCAATCCGTCCATGAGAGCGACGACGTCGCCCTCTAACGTGGCGTCCCCGCACATAAGGCGGTGTTGCCCCAGACTCCAGATATCGCCCCGCTGAACCGTCGGCACGTAATCGTCTGCCTCGACATCGTCCACGGCATCGCCCACGTCGAAGCCCTCGTCAGGTGGTTCCGGGTCTGTAATCGTCAACGGCTCATAACCATCTGCCAGCGTTTTAAGTAATGCGTCAACCGTGTCGTTCTCAGATGATACCGCCGCCAGTAAATCGGTCAATCGTTCCTCGTCGCGCCCGGCCATAGCCGCCAGCGGGTCGAGCGTTGCCAGCATCAGGTCGGCTTCCGCTTCGTTGATGTCCAGCACCAGAACCGGGACGTTTGAGTCGGGCGTTGTTTCCGCCCTGAGATGGCCATCTACTAGCATGAGGCCGTCAGGCGTTTCGCGGGCGATCAGGGCATCGGCATACCCGACCTCGGCTAACACGCCGCGTAAGGCGTCCTGTTGCGCTGACGGGTGCGTTCGCCAGTTCTTCGGGTTCGGTATTAACTCCGACGCCCGGACGCGCCTCAGTTCCTTGATTCGATCTCTAATCTGCATCGTTCCTCCTCTTGTGACAGTATTCGCACAACATCCCCCGCGCCTGGGAATCCTCCAAGCTGCCGCCGATATGCGTTCCCCCGAAGTATAGTCCGCAACTCCCGCAACACGGGTGATCGTCCTGTAATTGATACGCCCGCTTACCGATCCGCCCCAGCCCCGATCGTTTCCGCCATGCGTCCCCGGACGGCCGACGTTCCATGCGTGATAACAAGTCATCGACCTCGTCGCAAATCCCGCACGTCGGCAACGGCCGGGGGGCTGATGTCGGCGACTGGCGCGTTTGGCGGCTCACGCTGATTGCCCATTCGCTGACAGTCCAGATACGGCGTCGACGGCTTCGAGGCCCAGCGTCGCGAAAATTGCATCGACATCGCGTGGATAATGCCACAAAAACGACTCGATATGGGGCTGTTTGGCCAATGCTTCGAGCCATTCTAATTGTGACGCGGTCGCTTTTGCGCGGCGTTTCGGGCGGTCAAATTTAAGCTCCGCGATAATGATCCGGGGTCGTGGTTCAGTGCGGCATATAACAACGTCGGGCCATCCACTGTCGGAGCGTTTCGATAAATGCGTATGATAAAAAAGTTCCCAGCCTGAAAGCTCGGCGGCAGTCCGCACCAGCTCAAGGAAATCGCGTTCGTTATTGATCGCCTGTCGAAACATATCGCTCCTTCGTCAACGTCCGACGCTTACGCTAACGTAAGACGTCATGTATTTGACACACCCCCCCCTAAAGGGGGGTGTGTCAACGTCCTCTTATTCTTAATAAAACTGTCAAGGTTGATTGTCAACGTCAACAGGTTGACTGTCAACCTTCGGGCATGGTTGATTGTCAACGTCGGGTAGTTGACAGTCAACATCAACGCGGGAATTTTTCCTCTATCGCCTTCATGGTTTCGCGGTCGATGAGTCGCCGGGGCTTGGGTTTTTCGCGGTTGATGACAGGCCCGTCGAGTCGCCAGAACTTCTTGTTATTGATGTCGAAACCCCTGACGACTTTTTTGTGATGCAAGAACCGACCTCGACTTCCTACCGCTATAGCCCTGTCGCACAGGGGGCAGAGCTTCCTGGGACTCATATCAGGGGACGGGCCTGACAGGCGGGATACAAAAAAACCGCCTTTCGGAGCGCGTTTTGTACTCTGCGGGCATTGACCCGGAAACTCCCACGGGTTCGGAACAATCGCGGCGGTCAGGGATAAATTAAACCTCCCGAACAATGTCACCGCGTACGGGCCGAATTTCTTACGACGCCGCCTTCGCGCCCCGGCCTTACGGCCGAAGGAAAATCTTTTTAAAAACTGCATCATTCGTCCCATCCGAGTGCCTTTCTTTTAGCTTCCCAATTTTCCACCAGTGCCTCTTCAATCAGGTCTGTAAGTTCTTCGATTGTGAACCGTTGAAACGATGCAAATTTGGGGTCTTCGCTGTTCAGTGCTTTGTCTGCCATCATCACAGCACCAATTCTCACTGTCTCTCGAGTGTCATCGTCTATGCTCCATGGATGTTCTAGATTATCTGATATGCTCATTCTGCCTCCTCTCTTAATTTTCGTATAGTTTCGATTAGATCGTCGCATTCCCCGGACATCCAGAACGGGTCGTCCGACGGGATATCCTTAAGAACTGCGATAATCATTTCATGCGTTCCCTGATGACATTTACATCGACAGGCCGAAACCGCACAGTCGAGATGCCCGGCGTCATAACAATGACTGAACGGTCGGAGCGATCGCGACAGGTTCATGCTCACAATAACGCCTCCTGGACGCCGTCCTTCGATATCGGCCACCACGTCGAATGACTCCGCCCGCTGGTTTCCCAGACCCGGACGTCGCCCGCGAAAATCATTCCCATATTCTTTAAATCACTGATGCGTTTGCGTGTTTCCATCTGACCCAGTCCTGACTCGTCCCCGACCTCGCCCGTAGTTAGCCCCGGTTGCGATTCTATGACCCCTAAAACGACCGACAGGTGTGTTACCCTAGACCCGCCTTTATTGATGGCCTCCTCCGCCTCAAAACTGGTCTGAGGATTGTCGCGGCGGCTTACCGCTGGCGGACATACCGTCCGACCGTCGCCACTTGATAAGATTGTCATAATTTCCCCCCTTAAACTCCGCACATTCCTTCGCATTCTTCACCGAACATATCCAGTTGACCCCGATCCTGTTCGGTTGATAAATCAACCTCGTCCAGCGGGATCATAGAAGAATGTAAGAATCCTGCATTTCGTAAATGAAAAATATTTGATTCCCCGCTACGCATAGCATGATCGAATTCAACGGCGTCCGACCAGCTTACAGGGTCTTGATCGCGCATTTGTCTCCATTCTTTATCGTTTCTATATGGACAACCGATACAGGCACTCCTAGACAATGTGCGGCCGGGATAATGTTTCGAAAACCATTCCCTGCATTGATGGCGCGTCATTCCCAACTCGATCAATGGATATCTATTTATAACCCACCATTTTCGACTGTCCTTCATGCGTCGTATTTCGTCCCGGCTAATACCCATCCACGATTCAACGACCGTGTCTTTCGGTAATCGTTGTCCTTTTTTATAACCCATCAATTCTCTGACTTTTTTATATATAGGATCAATTTTGTAATCTTGCGTACATTGCCGACCAATTATTCCGCCTTCGGCATTGTTTATAAAAACAGGCATCGATGGCGACTGACACCCGTTTAACGTGTCAAGGGACATCTTTCTAATATCTCCATATGACACCCTGTAAACAGGAAACGAAAGTTGTTTTTCCAGCCAGTCGAGATGCTTATATATCTGCGCGGGTTCCCACTGAGTGTCAGCAAAAATGGCGAAATCTGGTATCGGTTTAATTTCCCCCCTGCTTGCCATCAACGCCAAAACTGAACTCTGAACCCCAGCACCAAGGGAGATATACCGCAATGTAGGTTTTTCGGGCTGGTTATACTCCCAATAGCTCTGTTCGACCATAATTCCCCCCCTGAGAAGGCGGGACGAGCGTTATCGTCCCGCACTCCTTGCACCGATAAATTTTTTTATTCGATCGCTTTAATTCCCTGACCACGGCGAACCGTCTGCACCTGTGGTTGTAATACGTGTCGGGCCTCATCGACAGCGCGTACATTTCCCATCGGAGATGTCCCATGACTCGCATTCGGGACACGTTTCCTCAAATCCTGTGTATTCGTTACACGCCCCGCAGATTCCCTCCGCCGACGAATGCTCCTCCGCCCCGCAACAAACGCTTAACAACGGCAATTCCTCCGCGACAACTGGTTCGTTTATATTAGACATATGTCCTCCTTTTTTTGTTGTTTATATCCTCGACGCTAATGTCCTGAACGCTAATTCCGCCTGATGCGGGACGACCGAATTTCCCAAAGCCATTAGAGAAGCCACCCGATCCTCGACTTGCCCAGCATCATCCATTCGACGAACCGCGGATTCAACCTCATACATTTGTGGTCGTGCTGGTGGCTCGTGCTTGCACGTTGCCGGGGCGAGTTCTGGGAACTGTTTAATAATTTCCTCCCATGCTGGGTCGTCTGGGCCGGGCGGGAATTCCCCAACGCCGTTGAAAAACCTTTTTTGTTCTTGGCCCGCGTCGGTTCCCCGACTATCGCCGGGTGATTGCTCAGTCCTATATGACCGTAGTTCGGGGCGTTTGAAACCTTCGACCCCTCGACCGCTGTCGGAGTCGGCCATTTGGACATCGTCAAATTCGCTTCGGTTTCGATCCTCGTTTTCGGGTTCCCCGCTAAATATTCCGCCTCGACTACGCCTTTGTGCATCACCGAACGGGCGATAGGCCAAAACAAAAACCCGTTCCCTTTTGTGCGGTGCGCCCGCTTGCGCGGCGGTGAAGCAATCATACTCGATATCGAACCCGCTCGAGGCCAAATCTCCGAGAATTCGTCCGAAGTATTTGTGAACAATGAGATTTGATACGTTCTCCAGGAAGACCCATTCGGGCTGTAATGCGCGAATGAGTCCGATCGTCTGGGGCCAGAGGTTTCGTCCCTTTTCGTCAAATTCGCCTTTGCCTTTACCCGCCCCGCTCCAAGGCTGACAGGGGAACCCGCCGATAAGACCATGTGTTTTTCCAGCAAAGATTTCTGCCGGGAATTGCTCAATGTCAGAAAAAATCGGAGCAGATTGTAAATACCCTTCGAGCATTCTTTGCGCCAGAATGCGGGCGCATGATGCTTCCCTTTCAATGTAAGCGATTGTGCGAGTTCGGATAGCGTTTCCGACCCCAATGTCGAGACCTCCGATTCCACTGAATGCGCTGATGACGGTATGTATATCCACAAATTAACCTCCTTAAAAATCCAACTGGGACAATTCCCAGCGGCCGTCGTTTGTTGCAAACCGATCGTCCCGCGACAACGTCTGTGTAATCGTGTTTTTCGATGTTAATGTATCGGCCGACGTATCGTTTAAATAATCGGTTATTTCCTGAGTCGACATCGGCCCCTGTTCTTCTATCAATAATTTTGCCCGGTCGGCGTTTCCCTGTGTCCGGGCGTGTAATGTCCTGTTCTCCTTTATGTCGATTGTTTCCATCAAACAGCCCTGATCCCAGTTGATCCGAAACGCCCAGTCCGACGCCAGTCGACCCATGTTCGTTTTCCTGTGGGCCAAAACAAAGTCCGTGTATGTGGCGTTTTTTTTCTGGTCGGCGATCAGCTCGAATGTATCCCGCGCCCGATCCTTCCAGACCGTCGAACCGAACGGCGACGATGAGGACGCCGATTTCGCCCCGGATGACTCTTTGGTTACATGGGCGATGATAATCGTCGTTAGATCGCGGCCAGACGGCTTTATAGCCCTTAACGCTGTAAAGAATGCTTGCGTCGTCGCGACCTTTTCAGCTTCGCCGCCGCAGGCAGGGATCGCGGAGTCGATCAGTATCGTTCCGATGTTAAGCCGCGATATCTCGTCGGACAATGTCTTGACGTTATCCTGTAGACTCCCGACCATCTCCTTATAAAACACCATGCGACCCCGGACATCCTTCGCAGGGGCGTCTGGACACTTGGGGTCGGGCCACGCGCCCGGCAGAATTTGTCGGCCTCGAAGGATGTCCAGACCACGCCATCTGGCCAGCTGTTCGTTTGTTTCCCAGTCCAGCCACAAACAATTCTCCTGACGAACCGACCCCGCGTCAATTTCCCGGCCCTCGCGGGCGTCTGGGATCGGCGTTCCGCTGTGGATACTCTGGAGGATATTTAAGCCTAGTATGGATTTTCCGATGCCTCCCGGCCCGTATATGATAGTCGGAACAGACCGCCATAAAAACGACTTTTCCTTGTCAATTGACATCATCTGGATCAATGGTTCGGTTTCGGCGACCGAATCCAACGCGACCGCCGGGCTACCTTCCTCGAAGGCTTTTTTGACGAGGCGCGTTAACTGTAAAAGCCGTTGACGCCAGTCGGGACGCATCGAAATCGACTCGAGTTCGGCGACGACGTTCCGCCATGATTTGGTGATAAAAGTTCGCACCTCGTGGACGAACGGGTCGTTCAATGACCCGAAATCCTCGATCGTTATAGTCGCCTCTATATGAGCTTTTGACTTTTCTAATTCCCCGCAAGTTATCTTTACACCCTCCGCCCATTCGACTACGAAACTCGTCCCCACACGCTTGACGACGGGTATTGTCAGTTGATCGTTCATAACGGCGCACCGCCCATGCGTCGACGGGGCTTCCGGGATTGATCGGACGGCTTTTGTTCAGGACGCGGCGTTGTCTGCTTGCCCAAACCGATATCCCTGATTTCGCCCATCAGGTCGTTTAATATCCCGCCGAAATCCTGTAGCTCCTTAACCTGTTTTGTAATTTGTTCGTTCTGCTTATTTTCTCGACCGATCCGATTTAATGCCGCTATGCGTAGGCAGAACGCGTCCCAGCCCATATGACGCCCACTGGGACGCGTTCCGCCTTCGTCGTCGATCGTCATGTCCCAATCGTGAATATTGCAGACACTCTCCGAACAAATTAAATTTCCGCCTACCAATCGACGGCCGCCTTAAACAAATCGACCAGACTCGCCGCCGTGTTGCCGTCCTTCGATAAATACGTCGCGGAATCCTCGTAGCCTTGACCGTTTAATGTTTGCTTTAAGTTTTCCGCACTCCAGCCGACCGGGTCGTCCTTTTGGCGTTCTGAAACATACGCCCGCATATCCTTTTCATTCTTGATCTGCGATCCCGCATCCTTCGGTGTTTCGTCGTCCCTGACATCGACCACGACCGCGCCTTTTTCAACCGCCGCCTTGACCATAGGACTATCGATTACTTGTCCCTCGAAACGGTCAAGGAAACGCTTGTTCAAATGGTCGGCTATTAACGACTGATTATCTAAAAGCGCGTATATATCCTGATCCGCCGACGACTTGGACATTTCAACCACTACCCGCAACGCCTCGCGGTCGTTGACCGCCATTGCTTCTGCCCTGAACTTTGCCGCATAGTCGAACGCCACCGGGCCTGAATTAACAGCCTTTCTAGCCCCTGTAACGAGTTTAAAACTGTGTCCGGGGTCAAACTCCTGATCGGTAGTTTGTGCCGTCGCGGCCGTTCCGCCCGGCTTAAACGATATCATCGACCATTCGACCTGCCACGGGGCTTCCGACCCGTCGATCTGGTTCGTGTCGAATGTGCCGTCTGTAACGAATCTTTTTTGTCGCGACGTCGGGTTCATAACTGCCGAACCCGCCTGTCCGACCAGCGGCGATCCGCCCTGGGAATCCGACCAGCGGACAAACCGAAGCGGGTTATCCAAACTAAAACCGCACAGTTCGCCGACGATCTGAACGTCCAAGGCCGTATGGCCCTTGCGCCCTGTGTCCACGACGACAATCTCGACCCCTGTTTCTGCCTGTTCTATGAATCTAGCCAATAGAGTTCTCCTTAACTAATGTTGCTCCGCGCTCCTCGCGAACCCGTTTTTTCAAGTCTTTTTGATACCGACGATACGCCCGGCTGTCGTGCCTGATCCCTGTCGGTAATTCCCGTCGGGTAAACGGCTTGCGAATCAATATGGCCGTTCCCCACGGCGTTGACTTCGACTTCGTTTCTCCCAGCACACGTTTCTTCAGTAACTGGTATATTCGTGCCTTCGTAACGCCCAATGCTTCGGCCGCTTCGGCTACCGTTCCCCAATTGTCCCGTACCATTTTTATCACCTCCAATCTGTAAAATTATGTTTCTCAATACTACCACAGGTGCTATACAACTGCATAGCCCCCCGCCAGAATTCGGACACAAAAAAAGCCCCGACCCAAAACGGGCCGGGGCGTGTATTCGTGTTATCAATCCTCCTTCGTTTCGATGTCGTTTATAAAATCCTTAAAAACCTGACTGTCGTCGAAGTCCTGTTCCTCGAGCCTGTCTAACAGCCCCCAGCCGTCTAGAGCGGCGATGAATGCGTCCCTTGGGATAACAGCCATCAGACGCTCGTCGGACATCATTATCGCGAACGGCTCGTCGCCCAGGTAACCAAACATGAACTCGATCATCCGACC